>FWWM01003940.1_pt1 | contig 35593 bp, 30 predicted proteins | sample 2228351 | NCBI WGS metagenome assembly FWWM01 (sample SAMEA103939774, study PRJEB20133) | metagenome
TAGTATATGCAGTGCTAAATCACCTGAAAGAACAATGGGGAAAGAAGCCCTTAAAAGAATTTACACAAAAATCTTGACACTACCCCGAATTAATAACATATTTGACTTGGCTTTAAGTTATTTTTAAAATAAATAGCTCAAAGAATATAAAGTAAGGGGTTTAGATTATGAAATACTTAAGAAAGATCTTGGTCTTAGTTATTATTTGCATATTATCATTTTCAGGTGGCTGCGAGAGGGATAAGGTTGTTGCAAAGGTGAATGGGGAAAAGATAACAGAGAGGGATCTTAATAGGCTTCTTGAGCATGGTGGTCTAAAAAGGCCTCAGACTGAACATGAAAAAGAGGTTCAGAAAATGGTGAGGGCAGAGATACTTAATCAGTTGATTAATGAAAGGCTTATGATGCAGGCGGCAAGAAAAGAGAAAATAAAGGTAGATAAATCCGAGGTCGAGAAAGAGTATAAAGAAATAGTAAAGGCATTCCCGAGTGAGGCGGAATACCTCAAGAGGCTGAAAGAAAAAGGTATTTCAAAGGACTTTATTCTTAAATCTATAGAAAAAGACATTATGATAGCAAAATTTGCTGACAGATTAGTTAAAGATATAAGTATATCTGAAAATGAACTTAAGGAATATTATGAAAAAAATCTGCCCGTTTTTACTACTATGGAGGCTTATAGATTATCCATAATAAAGGTTGATACTATAGAAGATGCAAGGAGAATAAAAAAAGAACTTGAAGCAGGAGCGAGTTTTGAGGAGTTAGCAAAAAGGTATCCTGCTGGTCATCAGGAAAAAGGTTCAGATACAGGCTGGGTAACGCTTGGGACATTCCCGAAAGATATTTCAAAAGAGATATCTAAAATTAAGCCGGGCACATTTGGTGGTCCAATTGTAGGCAGGGAAGGATTTTACCTTGTAAAGGTTTTTGAAAAAAGGGAACAGAGGACAGCAACATTTGAAGAGGTTAAGGCAGATATAATGCAAATGTTATTACAGAATAAAAAGAGCGAGATTCTTTCTAATTGGATAGAGCAAGAACGGAAAAAGGCAAAGATAGAGACGATAGGTACTTAGGTATTTAGCCTTTATTTCAGGTTTGCTGATACATTGTGGACATGGTCCCTATTTTATGTGGCATGCAAGACAAAAGGCATTATCTTTATATGGCACGCTTAATCTATCATTTTCTACTGCATATGGGTCGTGGCACGAAATACAGGTAATTTTATTGTTTATCAATACAACCCTTCTGTCTTTTACTTCTTTAAATCCTTCACGAACAATATAAATGATATTTACCTTGTGTTCACCAGGACCGCCAAAACTCCTTCCATAATGGCAGTTCTTTGTGCATGCCTTAATTAATTCGCTAATTCTCGGAGAATTACCGAGATGTGCGACTCCGATTATGCATGCCATACCTTTCTTGCAGTTATGGCAGGCTTTGCACATTTCTTCTGGTGTTCTCCTCAGTATGCATGAACCGCTGATACAATTATGGCATGTAAAACATGTTATCATGCCACCCTCAAGCGGCAAATCTGGAGGGGTCTTATGTGGCTTAGCCATTTTGTGAGTAGGGACTGCCCTTGGATGGCAGTGTGTGCATATGTCGACAGATAAATAAACAGTGTGGTCTGTTAATGCACTGGTATTTGATGCGGATATTATAAAGAGAAAGAATATACTAATGAGAAGACCCTTTCATAATCAAAAATATATTATAGCGAAAACTTATTTGTCAATGTATGTATGAGATAAAGCCTTCTCAATTATAAACTGCATTGGTCTTTCTGTTTGTGATTTATGAACTCTTCTGGCGATGTGAAAAATATTTCTGATGAGACGGGTTTACTTTTGTGGATTCTTTCTTTGGTGAGGACCGACCAGATGCTTTTTATTGAAATGCACTGTTATATAGCATGTATTCATTGATATTCATCAGGTTTTAGCATTCTTGCCATTTTAAAATGCTGATTAGCCTTTTCGATCATTCCCTTAGCCTTATAAGCGTTACCTATGTTGAAATGAGCCTCTGCATTATCTGGTTTAAATCTGAGAGCCATCTGAAAATTTTCTATCGCCTCATCTAAGTGATTCATTAAAAAATATATAGCTCCTATGTTATTGTATGCCTCTGCATAGTCAGGCTTGTATCTGATAGCTTCATTAAGTTGCTGAAGTGCATTTTGCATTTCGCCCTTTTTAATATATGCAAGGGCTAAATCATAATGAGCCAATGCATTGCTTGGGTCTAACTCCACCGATAATCTTAGTTCTTTGATTGCATCATCTATCATGCCTTTTTTTGCATATGCCAATCCGAGATTGTGTCGTGCAACTGAGTAAGATGATTTAAGTTCTGTTGCCTTTTGTAAATAATATAACGCCTTATCGTGCTGGTTTGCCTGTGTATAAAGGAATCCGAGGTTGTTATATCCTCTTGCCTTATTAGGGCTTTTTCTTATTACATCTTCCCATAATGTAATTGGCTCTTTCCACAAATTGTTTCTTACATATGTGGCAATAGAAAAAGTGAATAATATTAAAAATGAGAATGAAATCAAAAGTGCCTTTGCCTCTGTGCTTTTCAATTTATTAAAGACAATATATACAAGTGATGAAATAGCTATAAATACCCCTATGGATGGAAGATAAAGCCTGTGTTCAAATATTACATCTATTATCGGGATTACGCTGGACTCTACGGAAAGGGTTATAAAAAACCAGAAGATCCCAAAAGAAATCAGTCTTAAATATTGAATTGAATTATTGTTAGCACTGCTTTTTGAACGGTAAAAAAAATAAACAGCGATGATAAAGATTGATAAAAGAAATAAAAACGACAAAAATACATTTGGCTCATAAAAAGAGTTATACACAGGATAGTCATAATCAATATTTTGATTAACAGGTAAAAATAAAAGCCTTATATAGGTAACAATGACCCTGAATTGTGTAAAAAGATAGTCAAGCCTCGACATTGCTGTTTCTACACGAGTTGCTTCACCCAGACCTCCCAGTAGATCTCCAGCAGGTCTATTTGATCCTAAAAGCCCAAATGGTATTATGAGCATCGTAAGGATAAAAGGTATTAAAAATAAAAGTCTTTTCTTGAAAGATTCCTCAAAGAACATAAATTCGCAAAGGATAATAATAATCGGCAGTGTAAAGGATATCTCCTTTGTCTTCATTGCAAAGATTGCAGAGATAATGGATAAACAATAAAAGATTAATGTTGGTGCCGAGAAAAAACTAATATCAGCCTTTTGTGATAGGGTAATCCTTGCCTTTATATACATAATTAGAGAAGATAAGTAGAACATGGTAGCTAAGGATGTCAGCCTTTGGACTATATATGTAACAGCCTGTGTCTGAATTGGATGGCAGACAAATAGAAGGGAGGCAAAGAAGGCGATTAGTCGTGAGGTATCAGGGTTTTTGATGCCATGATTTCTGAAGTAAGGGGTGCTGAATATTAGAAATATCAGTAAGTAAAAAATGATGGAATTGAAGATGTGTATAACTAAATTAACAATGTGATACCCTGTGACATTGAGACTGTGAATTTTATAGTTGATCGCAAATGTTAGATATCCAATATACCTCATCATGAGCGCATCATATAGCGGCTTATATTTCTGAATCAGGGAAGGCTCTTTAAAATATTTAAAGTCTTTTATGGCAGGATTGTCTATTATGTTGTATACGTCATCAAAGTGAAAAGGAACATTAAATGTGTTTGAGTAAATGAGAAAGCCAAGAAGTGTAATTAGTATTATATGAATATACGATTTCTGTAATATGGTTTTTTTGATATAAATAGCATGAGGGTGTTTAGATGTTATGCCGTCCTCCATATGCTGAAATATAACACTTTTAATTTCGGCAGTTCAAACGGAGGTAATTTTTGCAGTTATTTTTATTTTCTTTAGTCTTACTGTTAAAATAACTTAATGGTTAATGAACCCGAAATGCTACCAAGTAATTTCACGATACTAAAGGCATCTGCTGGTTCCGGAAAGACCCATGCCCTCACTAAGAGATATGTTCAATTTCTCCTTTCAAATAAACACTTACATAATGATTTGAGGAAAATTCTGGCGGTCACATTTTCCAACAACGCCGCAAAAGAGATGAAGGAGAGGATACTAAACTGGCTCAAATCTGTATATTTTGGTGATGAAAAAAAAATTAACGAGCTGTTACAGGTTGTAGGTTTGCAAAGAGATGAATTGATCAAAGATTCGGGGATGCTTATAGAAAAAATCCTTAACAATTATTCTGATTTTCAGATAAGGACCATTGACAGCTTTATGGCTACAATTTTTAAATCTTCTGCGATTGACTTCGGCTATCCCCCTGATTTTGAGATTCAGATGAGTAATGAAGCAATACTTGAATATGCCTTTAACCTGTATCTGAGAAAGATAAAACATGGAGCAACTGAGTGCATGTGGTTGGAAGGCATATTAGACATACTTGAAGTTGCCCAAAAGGGTGACAGCGCTTATCTATGGGATCCTACAAGGAGGCTTATAGATGAGACAAAGACTTTATATAGAAAGATATCATCAATCGGGAAGGATATTATAACAAAAGATTTTTCTGATGAGATTAAAGGTTTAAAGAATGAAATGTCTCAAGTTGCTGAAGACATCGAGCGTCTGATAACGGAATCGGGTCTCCAGAGGCGCTCTAATAGTTCATTTAACAGTATTCTTGAATTAATAAGGAAGGATTGCTATACAGATTTGATGAAAAAAGGGATAACAAATCCTCCAGTGACTAAACCAAAAAATAAAATTGAAATGGATGCCTATAATGAAATATGTGATAAATGGAAAAGACTCGCAGAGATGATTAGCACTTATAAATATTATTATGCCTGTTCTTATTACCATCCTTATATCGAATTTTATCATGAATTTAAAGACTTAGTAGAAACTGTCAAAAAACAGCAGGCGAAGGTATTTATCGAGGATATAAATAAAAAACTACTTGATTATATTGATGACCATATTGTGCCAGCTATATATTTCAGGCTTGGCGAGGTTATTTTTCATTATTTGATTGATGAATTTCAGGATACCTCTCCAATACAATGGAATATCCTTTTCCCGCTGATAGAAAATTCTCTCTCATCGGGAGGCTCTCTTTTTGTGGTTGGAGATACGAAGCAGGCTATTTACGGTTTCAGAAATGCTGATTACCAGATAATGAGGTCATTGGAAGAAAGAAACCCATTTCCATCCACATCACATAATGTAGAAAATTTGGAGACAAACTATAGGAGCCATGAGATAATCATCAGGTTCGTTAAAGACTTATTTCAAGATATTTCGGGAAAAGATAATTATAAAGATGCTGTAAATTTGTCAGGGCTTGTTGATTATAAGCAAGAAGCAAAGATAGAAAATAAAAATAAAGGTTATGTGAGTGTGACTATCTGCAAAAATGACGAGGTTTCAATTCCTGAGCAGGATAAAATTATTCATTTAATTGATAAATTAAAACAGAGGGGTTATAAATATAGAGATATCGCAATTCTTACCTATGAGAATAAAAATGTAGTTAATATAACCTCATGGCTAAATCAAGAAGGCATTCCGGTTATTTCATATAGCAGCCTTGATGTAAGAAAGAGGAAAATAACATTAGAGATAATATCGCTATTGAAATTTCTTGATTCTCCCGTGGATGACCTCTCTTTTGCTGCCTTTATTCTTGGAGACATGTTCAGCAAATGTATTGAGTCAGACAGGGTTGGAGGCAAATTAATACAGCCAGTTGATAGGAAAGAGATTTTAAACTTTCTATTCAGGAATAATGAGAGGAGACCTCTATACAAAGCCTTTCAGGGTGAGTTTGACTATTTGTGGGAGCTTTATTTTGAAGGCCTATTCAGGTCAGTAGGTTACCTACCACTTTATGACTTAGTTATTGATGCTTTTCATACCTTTCATGTATTTGATATTAAAGAGGAGGAATCTGCTTTAGCAAAAATACTGGAGGTTATTAAAGACTTCGAACAAGACGGTAACAATAATCTATCTGATTTTTTGAGGTTGGCTGAAAACGACAATGATAGTGATAAAAAATGGGATATTGATATACCTGTGGGGATAGACGCAATTCAGGTTATGACTATCCATGCCTCAAAGGGGTTAGAATTTCCAGTCGTTATCTTACTGCTCTATGAAGTTACCAGTAAGGGTTTTGACTATATTACGGCTGAAGATAGGGATGGTGTAACTCTGCTAAAGATTACAAAAAATATTGCATCGGGAAATATAGAATTAAGCGATATTTATAAAAGGGAAAAGATAAGAGATACCGTCACTAAACTTAACACCCTTTATGTTGCACTTACGAGGGCAGAGGCAGAGATGTACCTTATAGGTGTTAGTGAAAACGGGAATCGATATCCGTTTGATATCATACCAGGTGATGGTTTTTCGCTTGGAGATTTACCATCCAATAGCTATTCAAAAGAGTGCGAATTCCCGGAGCCTGCAGAATTATTACATCATGAAATGCCACTAATAATGTGTCAAAACACATCGGGGTTGTCTAATATCAAGGAGAAAAAAAGGGGCGAATTTATACATAAAGTCCTTTATTTTATAGATTATGTTGATGAGGATATGGAAGAAAAGATAAGAGATGCCATAAAGCTGGCAAATGTTGATATGCAGCAACTTTACGATGAATATGAATTATTGCCTGTCATCTCAAAATTTCTTAATAACATTCAAATAAGAGACTATTTTATAAAAGTACCAGACAGGGCTATAAAAAAAGAACAAGAGTTTATGAATGATAGAGGAGAGGTGTTCAGAATGGATAGAGTTATTATAGACAAAGAGAAGGTAACAGTAATTGATTATAAGACAGGAATGGACACAGAAGACAGGCATGAAGAACAGATTAAAAATTATATGATGATTCTAAAACAGATATATCCAGATAAGGAAATAGAGGGTGTTCTGGCTTATGTTGATCTAAATGAGGTCAGGAGGGCAACTTATTGAGAATAATTATAATAAAAAAAGGGGATGACATTATAAGTCCAGTTTGCTCTAATCTGATAAATAAGGAGGCGGACTATTCTTCAAACCTGGTGGTCTTCCCTGGCAAACGACCATCTCATTTTCTGAAAAAAGCCCTTTATCAGAGAGAAGAAAGAAGCATTTTATTGCCTTCAATTTTTTCGATGGATGAGTTTGTGGATTTTGTTTATCAAGAGGTATTGAAATTGTCAAAAAGAAAGCTCGAAGCTATTGATTCCGTAAAAATTCTATACGATATCCACATAAATGGTTTTGCTACGGGGAAGGGGCATTTTCTGTCTCCTGATACCTTCTTTCCATTGGGGCTCAAGATATATCAGGATCTGGAAGAACTCCATATAGAGGGATGTGATATAAATGCCATAAAGGATATAGATGTCTTTGTGCATGATAAAATTCCACCACCAACACTAAACAGCATGCAATCTCTATCCTACTTCTATGAAGAGTTTTATAAAAGGATCCAGATGGATAGTTTTTCTACCAGGGCATCAAGGTACAGGACTGTAGCAGATATGCTTAGAGAGGACACCTTGCCGTTTGAAAGGTTAATATTTGCTGGTTTTTTTGGTCTGAGCAAGATAGAAAAGGAATTATTTAGAAGGCTATATGGGTTTGGTAAGTCTATTTTCATCTTTCAGGAAGGAAACGGAATAGAAGATATAATAGATTTGACATTTGGCAGTCTATCTGAGATCAGGTCAAATATTACCGCCATTAGAGATAAAAATATAGATAGGTATCCTGAAATCAATTTTTATAAGAGTCCTGATTCCCATGGCCAATTCTTTGCATTAAGCAATATTTTGAAGAAAGATATTATCGATAACAGGGAAATCAACGAAAGGACTGTGATTGTCTTACCTTCTTCTACCTCTCTTTTCGCACTAATGCACAACTGCCTTTCTTTGCTTAAAGATGAGCAGTATAACATTTCGATGGGATACCCCCTTTACAGGACACCTCTGTTTGGCTTTTTGAGTAATTTAATGGATCTGGCAGTATCCGTTGATGAAGGTAGATTTTATATTCCTGATTATCTGAGGTTTGTTCTTCATCCGTATACAAAGAATATATATTTCAAGGATAGGGCGGATATTACAAGGATAATAGTTCATGCCATCGAAGAAAGGCTTTTAAGTAAAAGGACCATGACATTTTTGAGTCCGCAGGATATAGAGGATGATTTAGAATTTTTGAGATTTATAATGCAGAGGATTGAAAAAACCGAAGAAACTATTAAATTAGAGGATATCAGAAATCATATAAAGACTATTCACAAAAACACTATCAACAAATTTCTCTCATTCGAAAATATTGCTGACTTTGCGAAAAAGTGTATGGATGTCCTTTATTATATTTATGAAAACAGCACTGCAAAACATCATCCCCTGTTTTATCCATTTGCTGAGGCTTTTATAGGTTCTCTTAATCAGATATCGGTGTCTCTTATGAAGGATGTTTCATTTGAACAGACGATAAATTATTTTAACCTCTTTAAGAGTTATATTAAGACATGCCATGTACCCTTTTGGGGAACTCCTTTAAGGGGTCTGCAGGTTCTGGGTCTTCTTGAGACAAGAAACATAAGATTTGACAGGGTATTCATTGTTGACATGAATGAAGGAGTTGTTCCTGATGTGAGAAAAGAGGATACCCTTTTGCCTCTAAAGGCGAGACAGATGCTTAAACTCCCTACCTATGAAGATAGAGAAAGGCTTATAGAATATTATCTTAATAATTTAATAATTGGAGCAAGGGAGGTCAATATATTCTTTGTCGAAAATGAAAGGAACGAGATGAGCAGATTTGTTCAGAAGATTATTTGGAATCGGCAGGTTAATGAAAATAAACAAGAGGCATCCAAATATATAAAGTCCATTCAATATAAGGCAAGCCTCAGGACAAGAGAGCCAGAACCTGTATATAAGACGCCTGAGATGATAGATTTTTTAAAAAGATTCTCGTTTAATGCATCATCCCTGGATGATTATCTAAAATGCCAATTAAGATTTTTTTACTCCTATGTTATTAATCTGAGTGAAAAAGAAGAGATTTCGAGTGATATACAGAAGTATGATATTGGGAATGTTGTTCATGAGATTCTATCAGAGTACTTTGGTCAAATAAAGATGAGAATTTTAAATGCAGCGGATTTAGATTTACAGCGGATGGACATAATAATAGATAGGATTTTTGAAAAAAATTTTGGCAGGGAGCTCATAGGGGCAAATTATTTATTGAAGCGCCAGATAAGAAAGCGAATGTTTGAGTTAATCGAAAAATATTATGTTCCCTTGATAAAGAGGCATGAATTCAGGGTGATTGATACAGAGAGACGAATTCAGATATTTAAAAACTCTTTTAATCTCAAAGGCCGTATAGACATCATAGAGGAAAGGGATGGAAAGACCTTTATTATCGATTATAAGACCTCTTCAAATCCGAATGATTTTAAAATTAATCTTGAAAGGCTCGACATTAATAAAAGAGAAAGCTGGAGTGAATTTATAAAAAGTATTCAGCTTCCATTCTATCACATCCTGTATGTAGAGGACTCATCAAAAGGAGTTGAGGATGTAAACTGTTCGTTTTTGCTATTAGGAAGAAGGGCTATTGATGAGCAGATAGAATTACCCCTTTTTGATGGAAACGATCAAAAACAGAAGAGCCATATTTTAACAGAACTGATATTCTGTCTCCTTAACGAGATTATAGACATTTCATTGCCTTTTATTCCAGCAAATAACAGAAAAGAGAGCTGCAAGTTTTGTGATTTCAGGTATATGTGTGGCATATCATGACAGGGAAACGGGATATATCATTTAAACCAACTTTGTGAGCTTGTCTTCTATTCAGGAAAATGGCCTATCTCATAAAAAATATTGCAATATATACATTGATGCCAAAAATATAATTATCGCGCCAATAATTAACTTTATAAACTTCTGTGGCATGAATTTTTGAAATCTTGCTCCAAGATACATACCAAAAAAGCCACCTATTCCAAAAAGGATTCCCAATGGCCAATCAGGTACCGATGGAGAATTGCCTATTGGAATAAAGCTGAAAAACAGCACACCTGCCAGAGAAGTTACAAATGTTCCCATTAATGCTGCACCAGCAATAGAATAAACAGGAAGATGAAAGACAGCAATGCAAAAAGGTGCTATAATGGCTCCACCTCCGATTCCGTATATTCCTCCGATAATACCTACAACAAAGGCGAGCACAAACATGCCCATAGTATTAAAAGAAAACCTCTCTCCCCAGAATTCATATTCTACTTTTCTTAAAGAGAAAGATATTGTTTTTACTATTGCATCTGAAGACAGCCTATGTAGTCTGATTCTGTTTTGTATGAATTTCTTATCCAACACATCCTGACTTTTTACAAAGATCTCTTTTAAAATCCTGATCCCGATGTAAAGCAGTACACAGCCAGCAAATAATTTAAATTTTTTTGGATCCGGAAGATAAACTATCCTTACATAGTAACCAATGAAAACACCAGGCAATGTGCCAGCAATAACAACCCATGTCAGGGGCCATGACATTCGACCTTCCTTTATATACTTATAGACACCACTCGGTATGGCTACAACATTGTAAACATGGTTAGTTCCGCTCACAGAGGGTGCTGTGTAATTAAGAATACTCATCTGAAAAGGAAGAAGAAGAAATGCCCCTGAAATTCCACCCATTGACGTAAAAAAGGATATAACAAGTGCGACAAATGGAGGTAGAAATATATTGGTGCTGACTCCAGATGTGGGAAATGTAATATTTAACAAATCGAACATTTTTAATTTTATTTTAATTTGGAAAGAAATTCACTTTCTATATGGTCAGCCATCTCTGTTTTGTCTGAAGTTTTTCTATATAAATTCAGCAAAGCCTCAGCATAATGCATTGCCTTTTTGTAACCATTTTCCCTTGCTTTTTCGATGATTCTCCAGTCTTTTGATTTTATGAATTCTTCAAAGGCAATGGTTATATCATTAAAAATCATTCTTCTGTAATCTCCAAGAAATACTATATAAAAACCTAAAGAGCCGACATTTCTGGTGTCAACAATATGTTTGAGCATCCCCTGTTCTATTGTATCAGACATTACATCCTTAACCGCCCTAACGAATAATTCTGCCTTTGGGCTTCTGATATTGGCAATCATCTCCTTCCAATCTTCTCCTAATACTTGACCTGCAAAAGCCTCTCCAATCTCGTGATATATGTAAACATCGAGTTCTGCCAGTGAAATAAAAGATATACGTTCATAGACATGTTCTGATAGTTCTTCCATGGGATTTAAGCCATATTTTGAGAATGAAAATGATAAAATACTCTTCACCCCTTTTGTTTTTGACTCTTCAAATTTTTCCCACAGCAATTCCCTTATTACATCGAGCCTCGCAAAGATGGTTTTTTCTAATAGCATAGAAGGTGCATCTGATAGGTCTCTTGCATATTCTCTGCCAGCGATATATATATCAAGGCCTTCGATTGATTTGCTGCACATCAGGTCCGCAATGAAAAATGAAGGCTTCATAAACCTACCATAGCCTGCACTGTAAATTAGACCCTCTTTTTTGATAACCCTGTTTATATTTTCTACATCAAATGGCTGATATTCAGAGTTGCCAATTAGCAGTTTTTCGAAATCATTTACTTCGAGTTCCTTCCATGTCCTTTCTCTATCCTCGATCCATCTGCCTATATCTGCCCTATCGATCCTCTCCCATGGCATTATATTATTTTCTATTCGATAGAGTTTTCTGAGTCTCAAAAGAAGACCACATATCGAGTATGTTCCCCAATATTTTGCATCAGAGATATTGCAGTTTTTCTTGACCTGTGAGATCAGATTTTCGATGGATACCATGTTACTTTTTGTATAATTTTGGTAAATAGATTAATCTCAAGTAAAAATTTATTGATATAATATCTATGGACAACAAAAATTACAAGTTTAATGCGGAGGGAAAATGAAATCTTTAGCTGCTTTTTTAATAGTATTTTCATTAGTAATTTCTGGATGTGCATCTCTTACGGGCAGGACAGCAGGGGAAATAGTGGACGACTCATCAATCACAACCGCAATAAATGTCGAGATTATAAAGTCGCCTGAGCTTAAGTATTTAAAGATCAATGTTGATACATTTAGAGGGCATGTAACCCTGACAGGCACTGTGCCGAGTAAAAGTGCCGAGCAGAAATTGATAGAGATTGCCAGCGGAGTTAGGGGAGTAAAGAGCGTAAAAAGCAATCTTATTATCGAAAAATAAAAAGATCTGTAAAAAAAAAGGCTGCTATAGCAGCCCTATTAGATTCATTGGCGTCCCCAATGGGATTCGAACCCATGTTACCGCCTTGAAAGGGCGATGTCCTAGGCCTGGCTAGACGATGGGGACATCTTAAAACATTTCGAATCTCGAGTTTGAGCCCCGAAATTAAATACCTGGTGAGCCGCGTTGGATTCGAACCAACGACCCACGCCTTAAAAGGGCGTTGCTCTACCTGCTGAGCTAGCGGCCCTGCTAAAAAATTAGATTAATAATTTACTATTTGAACTGATTTTTTGTCAATGACCGCTTTTAAACGATGGTAGCAGGCCGCCCTTTAATATTAAATCTATCTCTCTTTGATTTAGATTAGAAGATATTTCAAAAGTATAGCCCTTTGTCAGATTCTCTACTGTAAAATCTTGATTACCTTTTATCGAATCAATAATATTTCTTATTAACAGGATATCTCCTTTTTCTAATCTATCATAATCTTTTTCTGATTTAAATAACAAAGGAAGGATTCCAAAGTTGATTAAATTTGCCCTGTGTATCCTTGCAAAGGACCTTGCTATGACAACCTGAATTCCTAAGTACATCGGAGCTATGGCAGCATGTTCCCTTGAAGAACCCTGTCCATAGTTCTCACCCCCTATAATTATTCCGCCACCTCTCTCCTTTGCCTCCATTGCCCTCTTGCTGAAGGTGCTATCTATATTTTCGAAGACGAATTCAGAAATCGCTGGAATGTTAGACCTGAAAGGAAGCACCTTTGAGCCAGCAGGCATTATATCATCAGTTGTGATGTTATTTCCGAGCTTTAAAAGTACTTCGGCTTTGATTGAATTTTTTAAGGGTTCCTTAACAGGTACATCTTTTATATTAGGTCCTTTTATTATTTTTACATCGGCTGTATCGAATCTTGGTGGAACAAGCATGTTATCATTAATCAAAAACTGCTCTGGTTCTTTAATCTCTTTAATAAGGAATCCGGCATCTCGGGGGTCAATAATCTCTCCCTTAATGGCCATGACAGCACATGCGATAGGGTTTGTAAGATAAACGAAGGCGTCTTTTGTTCCGGACCTCCCAAGGAAGTTTCTGTTATAAGACCTTACGGATATATGCCCGGAGCCAGGTGCACCACCCATTCCTATACATGGACCACATGCTGTCTCAAGAATCCTTGCGCCAGCAGATATCATGTCAGCAATCAGACCCTCCTTTGAAAGCATCTCATAAACCTGCTTGGAGCCCGGATTTATTAATAGGCTTACCCATTCGGCAATAGTTCTCCCTTTAAGAATAGATGCAACCATCTTCATCGCCTGATAGGATGAATTGGTACAACTTCCGATGCAAACCTGATTAATCTTCTTGCCTGCAATCTTTCTGATCGGAACAACATTGTCAGGACTATGGGGCTGGGCAATCATAGGCTCTATAGAGTTTAAATCAAGCTCTATTACTTCTGAGTATTCAGCATCATCATCTGCTTTTATTTCGATCCAATCATATTGTCTCCCCTGTGCTTTTAAATACGCAAGGGTATTTTCATCGCTTGGAAATATGGATGTTGTAGCTCCTAACTCAGCTCCCATATTAGTAATTGTCGCCCTTTCTGTGACATTAAGGTCTTTCACTCCTTCGCCTCCATACTCGAATATTTTACCTACACCACCTTTTACAGTGAGCATGCTAAGGAGTGTTAATATTACATCCATTGCCGTAACCCATGGTCTCTGAAGTCTTCCTCTTAGATTGATTCTTACGACCTTTGGCATATTGATCTCAAGCGGAGCTCCTGCCATTACCGAAGCAGCCTCAAGTCCACCAACTCCAATGGCTATCATTCCCATTCCACCGCCTGTTGGTGTATGACTGTCAGTGCCTATAGCTATCTTTCCAGGAGCTGCAAACCTTTCGAGGTGAACCTGATGACATATTCCGTTGCCGGGTTTCGAAAAATAAGCACCAAATTTTGCCGCAGCGGTCTGCAGAAATAAATGGTCATCAGCATTCATGAAGTTCGATTGAAGCATATTATGGTCAACATAACTAACAGCAAGAGGAACTCTGACCTTGTTAATCCCTATCGCTTCAAACTCAAGCCATGCCATTGTGCCGGTGGCATCCTGAGTGTATACCTGATCTACCTTAAGTCCTATAAGATTTCCTTCTTTTATATCTCCAGAAATCTTATTAGCCTCAAATATTTTCTGTACTATGTTTTTACCCATTCTTACCCCGTAAATTTTTGAAAAAATCTGAGATCTTGCGATTTTTTAATATTATGTTAAAAATACTAAAAAAATCAAACCAGGTTTTCTTGACATAATTTCCTGCTAATTGGTAAATTATCCTAAAATTCTAAATAGAGAGGGGTGATAATAGTATGCCCTCTGTAAAGGTAAAGGATTCCCAATCCTTTGAGACGGCTCTTAAGATTTTTAAGAAACAGTGTGAGCGTGAAGGGATTCTTTCAGAGTTGAAAAAAAGGGAGCATTACGACAAGCCGAGCATAAAGAAGAAAAAGAAGATATTAGCTGCTCGCAAAAAGGCTTCTAAGAAGATGAAGTCTGTACCTGCGAGGTAATGGTGAATATTTTTGAAGTGCTTGACTCTGAACTCAAGGAGGCACTGAAATCAAAGGATGAACTAAAATTATCTACAATTAGAATGATTAAGGCCTCCTTGAAAAATAAATCTATAGAGAAAATGGGTGTCCTTTCGGAGGATGACGTTATTTCAGTTTTGGCAACGATGGCAAAACAGAGAAGGGAGTCCATAGAACAATTCCTATCAGCTGGGCGATCAGACCTTGCTGAAAAAGAAAAAAAAGAGCTTGAGATAATTCAATCATACCTTCCAAAACAACTCTCACAACATGAGATTGATGAGATTATACTCTCTGCAATTAGAGAGTGTGGTGCTTCTTCTCCAAATGATATTGGAAAAGTAATGAAGCTTGTTATGCCGAGGATAAAAGGCGCTGCTGATGGAAAGGCTGTGAGTCAGCGGGCAAAGGAATTATTAAGCCAATAAATTATCGAGGTGATTTATTCATGAAGCTTTCGGAATTTTACAAAAATGCGATATCTATTGGGATTCAAAACGATCCAAGAGGAAAAGATTTTGTTTTTAATGAATTATCGAGAAGGAAAAAGGATTATGAAGAACTTAAACCAAAAGAAAAAGAGGTTTTTGATTTGGAACAACTCGAAAACCCGTATTCAGATTCGAGGATACTTCATGGTACTGGGGATGAAGAGATCAATACAGTCCTTGCAGGAATAGATATAGAGGTTGGTGAAATATTACTTGCAGAAGCATTAAAGAATAAAGGGGTTTCTATAGATCTCATAATTTCTCACCACCCTGAGGGCAGGGCATATGCCAATCTTTATTCGGTCATGTATATGCAGGCTGATATCCTGCATAGGTTCGGAGTCCCTATAAATATAGCAGAGAGTCTGATGGAAGGAAGGATTAAAGAGGTGGAAAGAAAACTTATGCCAGTAAACCATACGAGGGCAGTAGATGCTGCTCGTCTTTTGAACATACCATTTATGTGTCTGCACACACCAGCAGACAATATGGTTGCGACTTATCTGCAGAGGTTGTTTGATGATAAAAAACCTTATCTGGTTGAAGATGTAATAGGACTTCTTAAAGAAATTCCTGAATATAAAGAGGCAGAAAAAAACAATGCCGGACCTAAAATCTTGATCGGAGCAAAAAACAGAAAGGCAGGAAAGATATTTGTCGACATGACAGGTGGGACAGAAGGCTCAAAGGATATCTTCCAGAGCCTCTCTCTAAGCGGTGTAAATACTATTGTTGCAATGCATTTAAGTGAAGATCACAGAAAAGAGGCTGAAAAAAATCATTTAAATGTGATCATAGCCGGACACATAGCAAGTGACAATCTTGGATTAAACCTACTTTTTGATAAGATATGCGAACAACAAAGGCTCAATATTCTGGAGTGTTCGGGGTTCAAGAGGGTTCAGAGAGCGTAATTTTTTAATATTTTTAAAAACCTGTTTGTAATTTAAAATGCTTTTTTATGCGATCTGACCAGATAATAGAAGAGATAAGGTATAAGATAGACATAGTTGATGTTATATCTGATCATGTTATTTTAAAGAAGGCTGGTCAAAACTACAAAGGACTCTGCCCCTTTCACCCAGAAAAGACACCATCCTTTATAGTAAGTCCTTCTAAACAGATATTCCATTGTTTTGGTTGTGGCAAAGGGGGAGATGTGTTCACATTTTTGATGGAACACGAAAACATGACCTTTCAGGAATCTGTCTCATATCTGGCAGATAAAGCAGGTGTTAATATAGAAAAGATCGGTCGGGATAAGGCATTAAACAGGGGTCTGAAAGAGACTTTATTTGCTATATATAGAGAGGCATTACTTTTTTACAAAAAAAATTTGAAGGAATCCAAGCAATCACTATCTTATCTGAAAGAAAGGGGTTTGAAAAACGAAACTGTTGAGCAATTCTCCTTGGGCTTTAGCAAAAATGAAAAAGACTCGTTATTCAAATACCTGAGAAAACTCGGCTTTTCTGTTGAACATATAAAGTCTTCAGGTCTCGTTTCTTTTAAAAAGAACAATTTAACTGGCTCAGACACAGAAGATACCTTTGATTTCTTCAGAGACAGGTTGATGTTCCCGATATATGACATTCAGGGAAGGGTCATAGCCTTTGGTGGGAGGACGATGTCATCATCAAAAAACATTCCGAAGTATATCAATTCCCCAGATAGTATTATATTTAAAAAAAGTGACTCCCTGTATGCCCTGAACTTTGCAAAAAGCCTTATATCTCAAAAAGGGTATTCCATAATCGTTGAAGGATATATGGATGCTATTATGTGTCACCAAAATAACATCAACAATGTGGTTGCACCTTTAGGAACTGCCCTGACACATTTTCATCTTAAAAGACTTAAGAGATTCGCAAATAATGTCTTGCTGGTATTTGATGGCGACACAGCAGGCATGGCTGCAACAAAGAGGTCAATCGAACTTTGTTTTATAGAAGGTATGCCTTCAAAAATTTTACCATTGCCCAGAGGTGTTGACCCTGATACATATATATTAAAACATGGTAGTGATGACTTCAGGAGGCAGATATCAAGGGCAATATCTCCAATAGAATTCTTACTTAAATTTTCTGGTAAAAAAAACCTTGATACAGTAAGATATATTCTTCGTCTTATATCATTGAGCCCTGATACCCTTCATAGGGATGAATCACTGAGGGAATTAGCAGAAAGGTCCAGAATAAATGAAATCGTACTCAGAGAGGAAATCAAAAACATAAGCCAAAAAAAATATAGCTCAAATGTTGTAGATAGGACTTTTCAGAAGAGAGTTGATATATATCCTGAAGCATGCAAAGAGGAGCAGATGCTTTTGAAAATAGTCCTTTCAATGCCTGAGAAGGCAGAATATATTATGAAAAATATTGAGATTAAGGCTATTAAGGAACCAGTTATATCAAAAATCTTCGAAAAAGTAAGGACTCTTATAGATGACAATAAAACCTTATCTGTAAAGGATTTGTTGAACTTATGCAGCGGTGAGGAGCAGAGTCTTATAACAGGACTTCTCATGAATTCCGAGGTTGATACTGAATATGTTGATGAGACTATCAGTGATTGCATAAAGGCATTATTGTTGAAAGGAATCGAAAGAAAGATCGAGATAGCGGGGCAGACAGGAGATGTTGATCTTCTAAGGGCTTTACTTTGGGAAAAGAAGAGATTGACAACAAAAATAACTTGAGAATGTTTGCCTTAGTTTTTTGAAAGGAGGGAAGAAATTGGAAGGACAGTTTGATGATTTACTGGAAGAACTTCCACTGGAGGAAGGGTTTAATATCTTAGAAGAAGATCAATCGGAAATTTTAGAATCGAGTTGCGCAGACCAATTCGAAGAAATTCAAGAGCAATACGACCTTTTAAAGGCATATATGCAGAAAATTAACTCAACGCCTTTACTCACAAGAGAAGGGGAGATCGAGATCGCAAAAAAAATAGAAGAAATCAAGCATAAGATATACGGTATAGTTTTTACAATACCATTTGTTTTAAATAAACTCTTCAAGCTTGGTAGGCTTGTGGAAAGAGGGGAGGCGCCACTTGCTGAAATTATTCAAAATGGAAAGGAATTATCGGAGGATGACCTTTTAGGGCAAAAGGAACGTTTTTTTAAGATTGCAAAGGATATTAATTCGATCTATATCTTAAGGAAAAGACTCCTGAGGCAGTGCAGCAATCGTGGAGGGGTCAAGACCAAATTTCAAAAAACTAAAGAAAATCTGTTAATAGAAAATAAAAATCGCATAATAGAGAGGGTAAAGGAATTAAACCTGAGAGATGATATAGTAAAGGCCTTTATAGACGAGCTAAAAGATATCAATAAAAATCTGCAATTTCTTTGTAGATGCAGGCGTGACTCTAAAAAAGGTTTATTTTCTGAAAAAGATTTGAAAGATATAAAAAAGATTGAATCAAAGGTTGGATTGACAGCAGGTGAGTTAAAAAAGGTTATAAGAGAAGTCGAAAGATTGAAAGTAGAGGAGTGCAATGCTAAAAGCCAGTTAGTACAGGCAAATTTGAGGCTTGTTATAAGCATAGCCAAAAGATACATAGGAAAGGGATTAAGCTTTGAAGATATTATACAGGAAGGCAATATAGGACTTATGAAGGCTGTTGATAAGTTCGACTACAAAAGGGGATACAAGTTCAGCACATATGCAACATGGTGGATAAGGCAGGCTATAAGCAGGGCTATAGCTGATCAATCAAGAACCATAAGAATCCCTGTCCACATGATAGAAAATATAAACAAAATAAATAAGTTAACAAGGGAATATGTTCAGGGTTTTGGTGTTGAACCTACACAGGAGGAAATATCAAAGAGAATTAAGATGCCTGTATCGAAGGTAAAGGGAATATTAAAAATATCCAAGGAGCCCATTTCTATAGAGACCCCGATTAAGGAAGAAGATGATACTATACTAAAAGATTTTCTTGAAGACAAATCAACACCTTCTCCTCTGGATTATATGATCAATGAAGACTTAAAAAATCAGATTGATAAAGTGCTAAGCACGTTATCTCCAAAAGAAGAGATAGTCATAAGAAAAAGGTTTGGAATAGGTGATGACAATCCACGCACACTTGAAGAGGTTGGAGAAGAGCTTAATGTTACGAGAGAAAGGATTCGGCAGATAGAAGCAAAGGCAATAAGAAAGCTTAAACATCCATCAAGAAGCATTTGGTTCAGGGACTTTCTTAAAAAATCTTGACTAAAAGTCTTTCGCAAGTTTATATTAATTGATTATTTATCAGTATTTTTGCCATATCGATTTTTAAGCTTAAAGGGCCCATAGCTCAGTTGGTAGAGCTACCGGCTCATAACCGGTTGGTCCCAGGTTCGAGTCCTGGTGGGCCCATAATTTGCAAATCAGCTTTGACCCTGATCGGATTGCTTCTGTACAGGATAAAAATTACGAAATGGTGAATATAGATGAATGAACAGATAAGGCTATTGATAGACCTACAAAAACTTGATTCTGCTATACTTTCTACTCGTGCAAAGATTAAAGAGATTCCCAACAGGATATCATCTTATGAAGAACCTATTAAGAAGGCCAAGGAGGCTTACAATAAGGCAAGGCAACATTATGAATCCTTATTGAAACAGGGCAAAGACAAAGAGCGGAAGATAGACGATATAAATGAGAAGATAAAAAAGCTTAAAAGCAGGACATCTGAGATCAAAACCAATAAGGAATATCAGGCTCATATCAAGGAAATAGAGCAGGTTGAAAAGGAAGTACGGGCAGAAGAAGATGCATTGTTATCTATTATGGAGTCTATTGAGGATGCATCAAAGGCCTTGGAAACCGAAAAAAGACATATAGCTCAGGAAGAGGAAAGAATAGAGGCGATTAAGAAAGAACTCCAGAACGAAGTGATTAAACATGAAGATGAGTTAGTTAAACTCCAGCAACAAAGAAATGTATTAGCAGAAAAGATAGAAAAAGAACTTTATGATGAATATATGTCTCTTTTAAATTCAGGGAAAGGCTCAGGGGTTGTTGAGGCAAAGAATGAGATTTGTCAGGGCTGTTATTTACATATCCCTCCACAGTTATTTTTGGAATTAAAGAGTAGCGATAGAATTATTCGATGTCCTCAATGCGCAAGGATACTCTATTATTCAAAGGAAGACCCATCTGTTAGCAATGGGTAGAAGGGCAAAATTATACTGTGATGGAGCATCCAGCGGAAATCCTGGAGATTCCGGGATAGGTGTATTTTTAATAATTGCTGACAGAGATTACAGAATCTCTGAATATATAGGCAGGGCTACGAACAATGTCGCAGAGTATTCAGCACTCATAAGGGGCATACAGGAGGCAAAAAGGCATGGAGTAACCGAATTAGATATATACACGGACTCAGAACTAATGGTAAGACAGATTAAGGGTCAGTATAAGGTAAGGAGTAAAAATCTATTGACCCTTTTTAAAAAGACAGAGTCTTTATTAAAGGAATTTAAAAGTTATACAATTACCCATGTGCCACGAGAAGAAAACATAGATGCTGATATGCTGGCAAAGGATGCAATTAAGAAAGGCAAAAAGTAAGGCTTATTTAGCATATTCAAGATGACAAACAGACCTTATTTACATATAAATAAAATTTATGGTAATATTTTTCGATGGGATTAGAAGACCACAAACTAAAGGTTTTTTGCACTGTTGCTGAAACAAAGAGTTTTTCTAAAGCGTCTGAAGTTATACATTTAACCCAGCCTGCTGTGAGCCTTCAGATACAGGCGCTTGAAGAAATTTACGAGACAAAACTCTTTGATAGATCAAGTAATTTAATCACTCTTACGCCAGCAGGAGAAATACTATACAAATACGCAAAAGAGATTCTCCACCTTTACGCAGAGACGGAGAAGGAGATAGGAAAGATAACTGGCAAAATAAAAGGAACTATAACGATTGGGGCAAGCACAACAATAGGTAATTATGTGCTTCCGAGCATTGTTGCCGATTTTAAGAAAACACACTCAAAGATAGGTCTGAATGTTTTGATAGGAAATACTAAGAGGATTGTTGATCTCTTGAATTCGGGGGTCATTGATTTTGGGCTTGTAGAAGGAGAGGTGTTAAGATATAAGATAAAATCAGAGCCACTCATTAGCGATGAGCTGACTATTGCTGTACCATACTTTCATCCATGGACCAAGAAAAAGAGCATATCTATTTTGGAAATAACAAAAGAGCCCTTTATCTTAAGGGAAGAAGGTTCTGGAACAAGACAGATAATAGAAAAATATCTCTCAGAACACGGAATTAATATCAACAATATGCTAATTTCACTTGTATTGGGCAGCACGGAATCTATAAAAGAGGCTGTCGAAAATGGAATGGGGATAGCGATAGTTTCTAAGTGGGCAGCAAGAAAAGAGGTAAAATATGGAAGCCTGAAGTTGATTACACCGAGGGAAGGAAGGATATTGAGAGACTTTTCTCTTATTATGCCTAAGAATGCTATTCTTTCACATGCAGTTGATGAATTCGTTTCCTATCTTAAATCATATCCGTACGAAAAGCTATTTTCTGAAGAAAGATAAATTACTGTACTATAATCTTACCGGAGCCCTTCACTACACTGCCAATAATAGAAAAAAATATGTCTGAATCCTGAAAGATCTTGATTTTTTCTTGTTTCAGTGTTAATAACAGACCACCTGATGTTTGGGGATCAGAAAGCAATAGCCTTTCATCCTCTGTTAATCTGTCTGAAAATTCTACCTTTCCATTAAGAAATTTAAGATTGTTATATGCGCCTTCAGGAATCATACCTGAACTTATCATTTTATCAACATGCTCTAATACTGGAATGCTGTCATATTTTATAACAAAATCGATGTCTGAATTTCTGACCATATTGTATGCATGACCTAATAAGCCAAAGCCTGTTATGTCGGTACAAGATGTAGCTTCTGCAGCCAATGCAAGGGCAGATGCCTTATCATTTATAGTCAGCATCCAATCAATAGCTGTTTTAATGTCATCTTCATTAAGCTTGCCTGCCTTAAGAGAAGTTGTTAGAATGCCTATTCCTACTGGCTTGGTTATAATTATAATATCGCCTTCGGTCGCTCCTGAAACTTTAAGTATCTTGTTTTTATCCACAACTCCTGTTACAGACAAACCGAATTTGAGTTCAGGGTCTTCAAAGCTATGCCCGCCGATAAGAAATGCACCTGCCCTTCTTAAAGAATGAATAGCACCTCTTAATATCTCTTTGAAGACATCCACATCGTAATCGCATGAGGAAAAGCCTGCAATCGCCAATGCTGAAACAGGTTTGCCTCCCATTGCATATACATCGCTTATTGAATTAATAGCGCTTATGGCTCCAAATGTGAAAGGGTCATTTACCACTGGGGTTATAACATCAACTGTCTCTACTATAGCAATCCCGTTAATAAGATAGACTCCTGCATCGTCTCCTGGACCAACGAGTACAGAATTACCATATCGGGGCTGGATAGAGCTTATTATGTCTTCGAGGTCCGCCGGACCCATTTTTGCAGCTCAACCTGCTGCTCTTACCTTCTCTGTTAATTTATAGTTCATGCGGTATTATATCAGAAAAATCGATCTCTCCAAAATATATCGAAAGTTTAAACTGTTCAAACCTTTAAGTTAAGGTTTTTCTGTATTATAATAAAAGAAAGCTCAAAAAAATAATTAAAGGAGTCATAATGAAAACCACGATTCAAGACTTTTTGAAAAAGAAAAAATCCTCTCAAAAGATAACGATGTTGACTGCTTATGACTTCCCCTTTGCAAAAATCGTTGATGAAGCAGGAATAGATGCAATATTGGTTGGTGATTCACTTGCAATGGTTGTTCAGGGACTCGATAATACACTTCCTGTTACAATGGATGAGATGATTTACCACACAAAACTTGTAGCGAGGGCAACAGATAAAGCCATGGTAATAGGAGACATGCCATATCTTTCATACCAAATCAGTATTGAAGAGGCTGTGAGAAACGGCGGGAGGTTTTTAAAAGAGGCAGGTGCCGGTGCAGTGAAGCTCGAAGGTGGTAGAGAGATAGCAAAGACCGTTGAGGCAATGACAAAGGCAGAAATACCCGTTATGGCACACATAGGCTTAACCCCACAATCAATTCATAGAATGGGTGGATATAAGGTTCAAGGCAGAACAGAGGAGGCTGCAAAGATGCTATTAGAAGATGCACTGATCCTTCAGGATGCTGGTGCATTTTCTATAATACTTGAGGCTATGCCGGCTGATCTTGCATTAAGGATAACTGAGGAGTTGTCTATCCCTACCATAGGAATTGGTGCTGGGCCACATTGTGACGGACAGGTTCTTGTGCTCCATGACATCATCGGACTTTTTGAGAGATTTACACCAAAATTTGTAAAAAAATATGTGAATCTAAAAGAAGAGGCTTTAAATGCGATTAAATTATATAAAGAAGAAGTCGAAAAAGGCATTTTCCCTGGCAGAGAGCATTCTTTTTGAAACTAAATGAAGATCGTTAACGCAAAAGAAATGAGAGAGATAGACCGATTTGCTATCTCTAAGTATGGGATTAACAGTCTCATATTAATGGAAAGAGCTGGGCTTTCAGTGGCTCAAAAGGTAAAGCAGATATATTCAAAAAAGAAGGTTGTCGCACTTTGCGGAAGTGGAAATAATGGTGGAGACGGAATCGTTGCAGCAAGAAATCTGTACAATTGGGGTTATAAAGTAAAGATACTCATTTTTGCAAAGAGTGACCACTTGAGTCCTGAATGCCAGCGGCAACAAAAAATAGCAAAAAAGATGCATATCCCTATAGAATTCAGGGATTCCCTCATGATGGAAGACATTCATGGTGGTATTATTATAGATGCCATTTTCGGAACCGGTTTGACCAGACCTGTAGAGGGTAAACTTGCAGAAGTATTTTCTATTGTCAACAGGGCATCTATTCCTGTTATTTCGGTTGACATCCCTTCTGGTATCTCATCAGATACAGGTGAGATCCTTGGAGAGGCGATTAAGGCTGATTATACTGTAACCTTTGGATTGCCCAAGAGGGGTCATTTTTTATATCCGGGGGCAGAATATACCGGTAAGCTCTTTGTTGAAGATATAGGTTTTCCTGCAGAACTTCTGAAATCAGAAAAGATTAAGGTTCATATGGTTGATAGAGAGATGGTTGCAGGACTCTTGCCTCCGAGACCATTATTTTCTCACAAGGGTGATTATGGACATTTATTAATTATCGCGGGCTCAAAGGGCAAGACAGGTGCAGCTATTATGTGTGCAAAGGCAGCCATGAGAAGCGGATCCGGACTTGTTACGCTGGCAGTACCTGTTTCATTGATAGATGTATTTCAAAAAAGGGTTACCGAAGAGATGACAATGCCCCTTGATGATAACGGTGAGGGTTTTTTATCTGAAAGGTCATTGGAAAAAATATTTGATTTTATTCCTGATGTTGATGTTGTAGCCATAGGTCCTGGCATTGGCTTTTCTGAAGACACAGAGAAGATAATATGTGGATTAATTCAAAACTCCACTGTTCCTTTAATAATAGATGCAGATGGTATAAACTCTATTGCGAGATTGCAAAATAAAGAAAAGATAAGAAAGATTTTTGAAAAGGCAAAGTCACCAGTAATACTTACTCCTCATTTGGGAGAGATGGCAAGACTGCTTAAGGTTTTAACAAAAAGTGAAAGGCTCATATTAAATAAAGAGAGGATAGATATAGCCATCTCATTTTCGAAAGAAACAGGCGTATATCTTGTCTTAAAAGGTGCACCTACAATTATTGCTGAACCAGGCGGAATGGCATTTATAAATACAACAGGCAATCCTGGTATGGCTACAGCTGGATCTGGTGATGTACTAACAGGAATGATTGCCTCTCTTGTGGGACAGGGATTGTCTCCACTTGATGCATCTTTAACTGGTGTATACATGCATGGACTTTCTGGAGATATTGCAGCCAGAAAGATTGGTGAACATTCATTGATAGCCTCTGATATTATTAACTTTTTACCAGATGCATTCCTTGAATTAGAAATAAGCAAGAGTGATGATAACACCTCAGATTTTTAAGGGGCTACCGGTAATCGGCTTTTTTACAACTAAGTTCTTGGGTCTTTCTGAAATCCCTCGAATGCTGAATATTCCTTTAGAAAATATCTATTTGCCGATTCAGAGACATACAGAAAAGGTAATTGTACTTGATTATGACACAACCCCTCAAATAGCTGATGCCGTTGTAACAAAGAGAAGGGGAATTCTCATCGGGGTTCAGGTTGCTGATTGTGTGCCAATTATCCTTTATGAAAAAAAGATGCATATAGCAGGAGTTATCCATTCTGGCTGGAGAGGCACTGCAGCTGGCATACTAAAAAAGACAATAGAAAAGATGGTCACGCAATTTTATGCCAATCCATCTGACATTATAATTGCAATTGGACCGAGCATAAGGTGGTGCTGCTATGGAGTTGGTTATGAAGTAATAGATGCGGTTAAGAAGTCAACTGGAGAGGGGGATTATTTTATAAAAAAAGCTGATAAATACTGTCTTGACCTCCAGACTGCGAACAAGTATCAGGCATTATCAATGGGGGTTTTTGAGCAAAATATTTGGCTTTCAGATGAATGCACATTTTGCCATCAAGAAAAGTATTACTCATACAGATTTTCTAAAGGGGTTACAGGTAGGCAGTTTGGATTTATAGGACTTATTTGATTTTTATTTTTCTGATATCTCGGTCACTTTGATATTTTGTTGAATTCATTTTTAAAGTATTTGAGTGTTTGTTCATCAAATATACAGAATTCAACCACCTCGAGAGATGAGTCAGGATTTTCCTCAAGAAATTTCTTTGATTCTCCGATTAATATTTCAGCACATTTATCCTTTGGAAATCCAAATATGCCTGAGCTTATAGCAGGCATCGAAATGCTTTTGAAACCTTTTTCGGAAGAAAGTTTGAGTACACTCTGAACAGCCTTTTTCAGTTTGTTTTCTTCATCTCCTTCACCCATTTTTGGTCCAACTGCATGGATGACAAATCTTGCAGGAAGTTTGCCAGCAGTAGTTATTGCAGCGCCTCCAACTGGCACGAAACCTATTTTATTACTTTCATCCTGTATTACCTTTCCACCTTTTTTGACAATAGCTCCTGCTACTCCACCTCCATGCTGAAGGTAGGAGTTAGCAGCATTCACTATGGCATCCACATCACGCTCAGTAATGTCGCCGAGCAAGAGCCTCAGGATTTTATTATTGAGATTATATTCTGCAATTATTTCCATCTTAATTAAAATCAATTACTATTTTTAACATGAAATGTGTAAAATATTCAATGCCCCAAAATGAAAGAATAGCCTATTTTGATTGCTTCTCCGGTATCAGCGGTGACATGTGCCTTGGTGCCATTGTTGATTCCGGGGTATCACTTTCGAGTATTAAAAAAGAGTTAAAAAAGATCTCTATACAGAATTATGAACTTAAGGCAGAAAAGGTATTAAGAAATGGTATTTCTTCAACAAAGGTGGATGTAATAATAAAGTCTCAAGACAATGGTCAAAAAGGCAGGAAATGGCAAGACATAGAAAGAATAATTAATAGGTCTGCCCTTTCAGAGGACATTAAAAAAAGGGGCTTATATATTTTCAAAAAGCTATTTGAGTCAGAGGCAAAGGTTCATGGCGAGACATTTGATAGGGTTCATCTTCATGAGCTCGGAGGTGTTGATTGCATTGTAGATATATTTGGTACCCTTATAGGTCTGGAAATACTCGGCATAAAAAAAATATTCGTATCATCAATTAACCTCGGTAGTGGAAGCATCACAACAGAACATGGCGTGCTTCCTGTGCCCGCTCCAGCAACTGCAGAACTTCTGAAGGGCTATGCTGTTTACTTCTCAAGTTTGCCTTTTGAACTTACTACTCCAACAGGGGCTGCTATTTTAAAAGGACTTAATGCCAAAAGTTCAATGTGTCCTCGAATAATCACAGAAAAAATCGGCTATGGTGCAGGAGGTAAAGACATTAAGGGAATGCCTAATGTCCTGAGACTATTTATAGGAAAAGAAGCAGGCGATAAACCCGCTGATTCTGCTGTAATAATAGAAACCAACATAGATGATATGAATCCGCAGATATATGATAGTGTAATTGAGAAATTGTTTGAGGCAGGAGCGATTGATGTCTTTTTAGAAAACATAATGATGAAAAAAAATAGACCTGCTGTAAAACTCACCGTTATTGCAAATAAAGAAAAAATAGATTCCTTGGCTGACATAATATTCAGGGAGACCACTACTATTGGACTCAGATTTTATGATGTCAAACGAATGGTGCTCGATAGGGAAATAAAAAAGATAAAAACCAAATTTGGGGATGTGAGATTTAAGATATCCTGTTTAAGGGGAAAAATCCTTAATATATCACCTGAATACGAAGATCTAAAAAGACTATCAAAAAAAACAGGTATACCACTAAAAGAACTAATAAAGAGAGCAGATAAAGAGGTTTTGGAGTAAATTTTTTAACATACAGTTAATTTACAAAAATTTAACAGATGAATTGTTTATGACAGATGCTAAAATAAATTATGGAAAAACCTTTTTTTTCAGAGTTAAAGAATAGCAAGCCGTTAAGGCTATCACTTACTTTTTTCATCCCTTCTGCAATTTTGCTCTCTATGCTATTTCTCTCGCTTATTTTGTGGGTGCAGAAGGAAAATAAAGAGGAAGAGTTTGAGAATTTAAAAGAGGCTGCAAAGGCATTTTATGATCAGATAGTAATTACAAGAATCTGGAATGCTCAACATGGTGGTGTTTATGTGGAGGTTACGCCAGAAACCCCACCGAATCCTTATCTTGAAGACCCGTTGCGCGATATAGTCTCTGTTGAAGGCAGGTTCTATACTAAAATAAATCCAGCTTATATGACAAGACAATTATCAAATATCAGTATGATTAGAGAAGGCAATAGGTTTCGCATAATAAGTCTGAATCCTATAAATCCTTTAAATATCGCTGATGAATGGGAAAGTAATGCCTTAAAGGAGATCGAGAAAGGTGAATTAGATTTCAAGTCTGAAATAATTGAACAAGATAATATCAGGGTGTTTAGATATATTGCTCCTTTAAAAATAGAACAGCCATGCCTTAAGTGTCATGAAAAACATGGTTACAGATATGGAGATATTAAGGGAGGCATTAGTATAAGTATTCCAATGACACGGTATGAGCAGATTTATTCAAGAAAACTTACCAATACTATTTTCTCTTTGTTAATTGCTGCTATATTCAGCATAGCACTTTTTGGAACAGTCATATTTATTTTATCAAAGAGAGTCGAAAGTTCAATTGAAAGGGAAATAGAATGGAAGAGGCTTACTGCCATTGTTGAGCTGGCAGGGGCAACAGCTCATGAAATGAGGCAGCCGTTAACAGTAGTCCACAGTCTTATGGATATTTTAAAGAGCAAAATGAAAGACGGAGAAAAAATAACAGATGAAGAAATAAACATAATTTATAATCAGTGTCATCGTATGGATGAAATCATAAAAAAAATGCTGAACATAACAAGTTATAAGACGAAGGACTATTTAAAGAATAAGAAGATTTTAGACCTTAACGAGTCATCAAAAAAAATGGAAGAATAAATAATATTTTTAGAACTACTATTACTCAAGATTTCGAGATTTTTTACAGGTAAAAATTTGATTTTGAATGTAAAGATTTATAATTTGCCCGCATATAGGGATAATTGATAGGGATAGAACTCTCGGAATGCTTTTAAGTTAAATCTGAATTTGCAGACTCTCATAATTCTGAGCTGCATATTCTGATATCTGGATGAATAAAACAGGTCATAGAACAATTCAGAATTGCGATAAAATTAGCTCAAGCATTGAAGTATTTAGTGGAATTAAGATAATATTTAAAATAATGAAGACTCTCAAATATATTGCATTGACTGTTGTATTTTGGTCTTTATTTATGCCTTTTATGTCTTACGGCCTTACGATTGAGGAGGCACTGTCTCTTGCAAGACAGAATCTACCTTTTTATAAGGCGTCAGAATTAAAAGTTAGGGCTTCTGAATACTTATATGATGCCTCATTTTCTCCTTATTTGCCAAGCCTTGATATTACTGCATCAGAAGTTAGTCATTATACGCCATCGGATGAGTACAGAGTGAGGGCTTATGACATTAATTTGTCATATATTATTTTCGATGGAGGCAAAAGGAGGGCAAATAGAGATATAGCCGGACTTAATCTTGATAATGATAAAGAGGACTTAAGGAAGGTACTTCTTGACCTTGACCTAAGTGTAAAGACAGCATTTTATACAGCTGCGGCCCAAGCCGAAATATTGAAGCAAAGGGAGATCCAGCTTAAAGATGCCCAGAAAGATTATGAGGTTGCAGAGGGAAGATATAAATTTGGTGTAGCAAGATTTTCTGATGTACTTCAGGCATCTGTGAGGCTGGAACAGGCAAGGTTCAATCTATTACAGGCAGAGGGAGATTTAAGAAAGGCAATGGCTGAACTCAATTCCCTTATTGGCAAGCCCCTTGATACAATTCATGAAGTTAGGGCTATTTTAGATGTCTCACCATCTCTGCCAGATAGGGAAAGATTATCATTATTAGTCTTAAACAGACCAGAGATTAAACAGGCAGAGAACTCTATACTCGCAGCAGAAAAGAGCAAGGCACTTGTAAAAAGCACATTCTATCCATCTGTAGCACTAAGTGTGGCACATACAAATACAGAGATTTTTGATAGAAGGGAAATTTTTACAACACCTACAAATGAAGAAAATATGATAAAATTGACCGCGACATGGAATCTTTTTGAGCTCGGTAAATTTTTCAAACATAAGGCATCCGGGATAGATGAATTGATATATGCTGAGAGATTGAGTGAAACCAAAAGGCTACTTCTTCTCGATTTACATAATGCCTATGAAGACCTTGTAACATCACTTGGAAAGACAAGAGTTGCGGAAGAAAGACTGAGACAGTCAGAGCACAATTACCAGCAGGCATTTAATGAGTACAAGGTCGGTAAGGGTGATATCCTTTCACTCGTTCAAGCCGAATCACTTCTGGCTGATGCACGGGAGCAAGTGATAATTACAAAACTTAATGTTGTATTAACAAGGGCAAGGTTAGAGAGGGTTGCTGGGATAGATTCTTTGGAGGCATTTTGAAAAAGATAATATTTCTTGTAGTAGCTTTAGTAATAATCATTGCTGGTGGCTTACTGGGATATAAAAAATTTTTTGTTAAGCCCGAAATCAAGGTGATAGAGACCGCGAAAGCAGAGAAGGGTAGTGTGAGGGGTGTTCTTGTAGCAACCGGGATAATAAAGCCCCAGGTCGGTGCAGTTGTGAAGATAGGGGCAAGGGCGACAGGGGAAGTTGCAAAGATGTATGTAAAGATTGGGGATCGAGTAAGGAAGGGGCAGTTGATAGCCCTGATTGATGATAGAGAAATTGTACATGCCATAGAACAACAAAAGGCAGCCCTCTTTTCTGCTAAAAATACCCTCTCCCAAATAGAGCTTACATATCCTGAGCGTATTAAAGAGGCAAAGGCGAATTATGATTATGCCCTCATAAACTATGAAAGAGAAAAGGAGCTTCTAAGTCATGAATATACAACAAAAGACGCTGTTGATAAAGCAAAGAGCCAGTTTGAGGCAGCCGAGGCAAACCTTAAAAGGCTTCAGGACGAGTATAAGACTCAGATTAAGATAGCATCATCAAAGGTTGAAGAAAATGCCTTTCAACTAAAACAGCATGAGACAAGATTGACATATACAAGAATTTATTCTCCCATAGATGGAGTTGTTTCCGATGTTACTGCTCAGGAAGGAGAGACCATTGTTGCAGGTCTGCAGGTGGCGAACCTTGTGACAGTAATGGATCCTACGAGCCTCGAAATTTGGATTTATATAGATGAGACCGACATCGGAAGGGTAAAAATAGGGCAAAAGGTTGAATATAGTGTTGATACATTTCCAGAAATGGTATTCAATGGGCTTATAGAGAAGATATATCCTCAGCCTGTTGTGAAGGATAACATTGTTTATTATCTTGCTATTGTGAAGGTTGACAAAAAGGATGTTGGTTTTTTGAAACCAGAAATGACTGCCCATGTTAAGATTATTTTCAGCGAGAAAGATAATGTGCTCATAGTCCCAAACGCTGCAATAAAATTCGAAAAAGGAAAACAAATAGCTTATAAAGTTTTGGGTCGCGATAGGGTTGAGAAGACAGAATTAAAGATTGGGATAAGGGGCGAAGAAAAGACCGAAATCCTGTCAGGTGTCAACGAAGGAGATGAACTCGCTACTAAATTAATCCTGCCAATGGAAAACAATAAAAAATAGAAATTGGTTCAAAAGTTATGTTGCAAACAGACAGAAGTGTATTGTGCCTGATGGAAGATATCACGAAGGACTATGCAATCGGAAATGGTAAAGTAGAGGTTCTTAGAGGAATCAACCTTCAGATATACAGGGGGGAGTTTGTGGCAATAATGGGGGCATCGGGCTCTGGAAAGACAACACTCATGAATATAATCGGATGCCTTGATGTACCTACTTCAGGTCGTTATGTCCTTGCCGGCAGGGAGGTCTCAAATCTCTCTGACGATGAGTTGTCTGTTATAAGAAACGAGCACATCGGCTTTGTCTTTCAAAATTTTTATCTCCTGCCATATGCTACTGTTTTGGAGAATGTGTTGCTTCCTGCATTATACACAGAGAGCCGAAACATAAAAACAGAGAAAGATGCAATTCAACTTTTAAGTATTGTTGGGCTTCAAGAAAGGGCGAAATTTAGGCCTGCTCAACTTTCAGGTGGTCAACAGCAACGAGTTGCTATTGCGAGGGCTTTAATAAATGACCCAGAACTTATTCTATGCGATGAACCCACAGGACAGCTTGATTCCAAAACAGCTTCGGAGATTATGAATATTTTAAAAGAGATTAATAAAAGGGGCAATACTGTTGTTATTGTAACTCACGACCAAAATGTAGCCTCATACGCAGATAGGATTATAAGAATAAAGGATGGGATGATAGAAAACACATGACTGAAAAGATAAAGATTACGTCTGCAGACTTGTTTTATTTATATTGCCGATAATCTCTTCTATCTGAAAAGGCTTATTTATAAAATTAACCACTCCATAATTAATTATGTCGGATTTTACCTCATTTGAAAGAAAGGCTGACATCATAACTACAGGCGTATCGATCTTCATCTCTCTGAGTTTTTTTACTATGTCAGCACCGCTAAGGTCAGGCAACTTCAGATCTGTAATAATGAGGTCATATTTGGTATCGACTGCCTTTTCGATAGCCTCTTTCCCGGAATGGACGCAAGTAACAGAATAGCCATCATATTTTTCGATGCTTCTCTTTAATGACCAACAAATCAGTTCTTCGTCATCAATAATTAGTATTTTCATTTTTAACATTAAAAATTAATATCCTTTCGGATTATGAGAAAAGTAAAATTTACTAAGCAAAATCAATGCCATCAGCGTAAAACGTATTGGTTTAAGGGCATTTTGCTGATTTTGTTAATAAAAACAACATGTTAATCTTAAAAGGGATTGTCCAAAAATTTTAATCCAGATGTGTGATATTACCTATTATTGCGTAAAATTCATTAATTCCAGAATGCAGTTTGACATTTGAGGTTAAATGTTAAACAATTCTTAAAATTCTTAAATTATTTAATACATAGTATGAAAGTATATATAAAAGTGCATTTTTGACATAGCTTTACAATATATTATATATTAGTAGAGTTTTTTTGATTGGCAAACAAAATGAACATAAGAATTCTTATTTGCTTTTCAATATTTCTGGCTATATTTATATTATTATGTGGTTCGTATTCATCAGCTCAGATGGATTGTGCCATGTGTCATGGAGATCTTGCTTCAAAAAAGGTAGTTCATGCAGCAGTTCATATGGGGTGTGAAACATGCCACACAGCAGTTGATCCGAGCGACATCCCGCATAAAATTAAAAACAAGGTTTCGAAAGGTTTATCATCTTCAGAGCCCGACTTATGTTTTACATGCCATGACAAATCTAAGTTCTCAAAGAAATATGTCCATTCTGCAGTTTCGATGGGATGTAGCAATTGCCACAATCCTCATTCGACCGACAATGAGAAACTGCTTAACTCACCTCTTCCGGATGTATGTTATAACTGTCATGATAAGGGAGGATTTAGCAAGTCCAATGTGCATATGCCAGTTGCTGGTGGCATGTGCATGAGCTGTCATGATCCTCATTCAACAGATAATCCTGTGCTTTTAAATAAGGCTTTCAATGGAGTCTGCATAGATTGTCATCAGGATGTAACTAAGACCCCTCATGCTATACAGAGAGGGCATAGGCTTGGCGGTGATGGTAAATTAAATGACCCTGCTCGGAAAGGTAAAAAGTTTTATTGCGGTAGTTGCCACGATCCTCATAGTTCAAATGCTATGAAACTCTTCAGATATGAGGTTGAGTCACCCATTAAGTTATGCGCAAAGTGCCACTTACCTTCTGGGAAATAATTTAAAGAATTGCTGAGTCAGCTATTTTGCAGGAAACACAAGACGGAATCCTATATCGTTGTATCTGGCATAAGGTTCAAATCTGCCTCTGAATGTTAGACGAGAGCCTCTTGGTCCATTATTCCAACCACCCCCGCGCAAGACCTTATATTCTCCACTTGTTGGACCTGATGGATTGTTTCTTGGGCTTTCAATATAGTACTTAGTTGCATACCAATCCAGAGTCCATTCCCAAACATTGCCTGTCATGTCGTATAGGCCTAATTCATTAGGTTTATAGCTGCCAACTGGTGCGGTAAAAACATGGCCGTCATGATATCCCGTCCATACCGTCCAGCTTGGAAAGCTTTCTTTTGCGGTTTCATCAGCAATATTTCCTGAAGGTGGGTTTTCCCCCCAACTATACTTATATTTTTTGCCCCCGCTTCTGCCAGCATATTCCCTCTCCGCCTCTGTTGGCAGACGATATCTTACTGATGTCTTCCCTTTCAGCCAGTCTATAAAGGCATTGGCATCATTCCATGATACACATACAACCGGGTGGGTCTCATCCTGATCGAAATCTGGATTTTTCCAGTTTGCATTGATGTCTTTTTGCCATTGATTGTCAATAAATGTACTACATCCGTCTCTTTTTTCAGCTTCTGTTTCATAGTCTGTTTGATTTACGAATGTCGCAAATTCCTTTACTGTCACCTCATATTTCCCCATATAAAAGTCATCAACGCATACCTCATGCACTGGCCTTTCGTTTGTTTCACCATCTCCAAAAAGATCACCCATCTCATAGCATCCGCCTTTAATAAAAACGAATTCCATCCCTGTTATGGGGTCCTTGAATGTATTTCCTGCCACAAATATTTTTACATCGATATCAGGAGGTATGCCAAGTGGAAAATCGTGAAGGACATTCCAGTATATCTTTTTGCCTTTTCCAACAGTAACATTACCAAAATCTCCCCTCATATGGAGCTTTTCAGGTGAAAATACCTTTCCTCCAATAGTAATTGTTATAAAAACGGTAACCTCTTTTTCGTCATTGTTACCTATTATGTCGTATTCAAAAATTATATGGCTGCCGACTGTAGAGCGATTAACATTAGTTATCTCTGCAGCAAAAATAGTGGAAGAATAGAAAGGTACAACCACAAATTGTATAAGAAAAAAAGCCTTAACAATTGTTAATCTAAATCTATGAAGGTCCATTAACTATAATATATCAACTCCATTATAAAATTTTCAAAATCAGCTCGCTGATTATAATCAAAAAAAGATAATTAAGATAAGCAATTTCAGCCCTGCCCGCTGCAAATAAAGAGCGTATTTGTAAAAATAAGATTTTGAAAGGAAAATATTTCAGAGGATTTATCTAAACTGGTAGAACATAAAAGGCCCACATTGCTTTTGAGGTTACTGGATGAGGCGATAAAGCACAAGAGGAAGATAAATTTACAAAAATATTCCGTATTCACCAAACAAAAAGAAATATGTAACAATGCGAGATGAAAGATAAAT
>FWWM01003941.1_pt1 | contig 35592 bp, 36 predicted proteins | sample 2228351 | NCBI WGS metagenome assembly FWWM01 (sample SAMEA103939774, study PRJEB20133) | metagenome
CAAGCTAAAGAGTTCGTGATCGGGTTCGCCAACAGTCTCAAAAACGTCAAAGAGATCTACGAGGGCTGGTCGGCCCTGAAGATGCTGATTGGAATTCACATCAAGCAACCCGATATAGACTTTTGGGTGGACGCCCGCGGCGACGAGATGCAGATCTGCGAGACCCACCCCGGCGGCGAAGAGGGCGCCTCGCTCACTCTCACGGCAGAGCTTTTTCATAAGCTCTACACCGGCCAAGAGAACGCTATGCTCGCCTTCACCAAAAGACTGATCCAGCCCAAAGGCAAAGTCAGCGGCATCATGCAGCTGACCCGCACCATGCCCCAAGCGATCGAAGCCTACAAGAAATACTTGGCGGAGAAGGGGGTGAAGGCGTAGAATCACAGAAATCACGGAAGGGAGCCACGGAATGTACAGAAAGAAAAGCCGTTTTCCGTGCTTTTCCGTGCTGCTCTGTGCCTTCTGTGATTCAAAATCATGCGCATCACGAACGTCACGGTCAAGCTCTTGGAGTATCCCCTTGAGGAGCCCTTCTATCCTGCATGGCTGCCGGGGTATCCCCAGACGTTCCACCGGGTTAATTTAGTGATTCTCGAGACCGACGAAGGGATCAGGGGCTACTCGGCGGGGTTCGCCTTCGGGCAAGAAGGGCTGAAATTGGGCGAGCTGCTCGCGCCATTCCTGGTGGGGCGCGATCCCTTCAACGTCGAAGAGATCATAAAGATTCTGCGCTCGGCGACCTTTTTAGGAATGCGCTTGTGGTACGTCGAGCCGGCGTTGTGGGATATCATCGGCAAGGCTGTGAACGCTCCCGTCTATAAGCTCTTGGGGGGCTATCAAGAGCGCCTCAGGGCCTATGCGAGCACGGGGGAGCTCAAGGGCGTTGAAGAGCGTTTAGAGTATATAGAGCATATACAGAAGCTAGGCTTTCGCGCGGTCAAGCTGAGATTTCACAGTTTAGACTGGCGTGAGGACTTGAAAGTGGCACGCGCGGTGCGCGAGCACTTCCCAAAGATAGACTTAATCGTAGATGCCAATATGGGCTGGCGCGTAGCGGGCTTAGGGGAGGCGCCGCACTGGGACCTAGCCACAGCCCAACGCGTCGCCGAAGAGCTCAAGGAGCTGGGCGTGCTCTGGCTGGAAGAACCCTTAGATAAGAACGATTATCACAGCTATCGGCTCTTGAGGGAGCGCGTGGGGATTGCCCTTGCTGGCGGGGAGATGAATTCAGACTTGCACGAGTTTCGCGAGCTGATTCTCAATCAGTCTCTCGATATTCTGCAGCCGGACGCCACGCTCTCAGGAGGAATTCTCACAGCGAAGAAGATCGCTTCGATGGCGGAGGCATTTGGGTTGCGCATCGCGCCCCACACGTGGACGAGCGGCTTGGGGTTGGCGGCTAATCTGCACGTGATGGGCGCCTGCCCCAATTGCGAGTGGGCCGAGTTTCCCTATGAACCCCCGGGATGGACGCCCCAGGCCCGCGATTTCTTCTTGAAGAAGCCGTTGATGGTTGACCCTGACGGCTATATCGCAGTTCCGGCTGGGCCGGGGCTTGGGGTCGAGCTTGACAATGAAGCCTTAGAGCGCTACGCCAAGAGCTGACTTGCACAAGAGGCGGTCAAACGGCTAAGATAAACACCACACGGAGTGCTGGAGGAGGACGAGCTATGAGAATGAGTCGTCGTCTCTTTTTGAAGGCGCTTGGCGTTGGGGCAGGGGCACTGACGCTGGGGCGCGTCGTGGGCTGGGGGCAACAGCCTCCGGTGAAGATTGGGCTGATCGGCCCTATTGATCTGTTGGACGTGGGCAAGGCGATGGTGCGCGGGGCGCAGTTGGCCCTCGAAGAGATCAATAAGTTGGTCGATGATAAGAAATTGCCACCGCCCAAGCTCACTCTGGACGGGCTTATCCGAGATGACCAAGTCCTGCGTGGGGATGTGGCGCGTGCGGCCTATGAGGAGCTGGTGGAGAAGGGCGCCCAGCTCATCGTGGGGGGCTTTCTCGACGAAGCGGTCATGGGGATCATGCCTTCGCTGGCACGACTTAAGAGGCCCTTCGTAAACACCGGCACCAGCGGGAAGCAGTTCAGCGAGCTTGTCAAGAGCGACTATGACAGATATAAATATTATTTTCGGCTGATGCTCAACTCCGAGGTCCTCGGCCAGGATGCCGTGGGCATGGTCAAGGGCCTGATGAAGGAAGAATTAGGCGTAAGCAAGGTCGCGCTGGTCATGGAGGACAGCAACTTCGGGCGGGATTTTCTCAAGATCCTGCAGGAGCGGCTCCCCGCTGAAGCCGGGGTGCAAGTCGTTAAAGCGATCAATTTCCCCATCAGTAATCCGGACTTCAACGCGATCCTCCAGCAGATTGGGGATTCTGACGCCGATGCGATCATTCCGGCCTTTGCGTTTAACCCTGGAGTGCCCTTCGTGGGCCAGACCTATGAGCTCAAGGTCGACGCGCCGGTCATCGGTATCATCACGGAGGGCCAGGCGTTCGAGTATTGGAAGAGCACTGGCGGGCGGGTCATGGGGCACGCTTACGCCGATGCGGCCACCGGCGAGACCCCTCTCACTCCCAAGACGCTCCCGTTCTTCCAGGCGTATGTGGAGCGCTACAGCGAATCCCCGCCATCCCGACCACTCTACACGGCGTTCACTACATACGACGCGCTGTTCATTGTGAAAGAAGCGCTCGATCGCGCCAAGAGCACCGATCCCGATAAGCTCGTCGAGGAGCTCGAGAAGACGGACTACGTTGGGACGGTGGGGCGGGTGCAGTTCCGCGACAAGAACGACATCTATCCCCATGACCCCAAGTATGGCCCCGACTACGTCGTGGTCAAATGGGTCTTGTGGACGACGCTTGCCAAGGACCCGCTCAAGGCTAATCCGCAGAAAGACCCGTTGCGTGTCGTCATTTGGCCCAAGCAGTATCGTCTGCGCGCCGATGAGGAGGGCAAGCCCGTCAGCATCGACGCGTGCATCAGCAAAGCTGCGGCGGAGTACCGCGCGGCTGTTGAAGATTGGAAAAAGAAAGGCCGCCCCAAGGGCGGACGGTTCGACGCCTGGCAGACGTTCGCCCGCAGCGTGGCCAAGTGCTTTGTCGGATAGAATTAGGGGCGAAGCACCGAGCTTCGCCCCTAAATTATGGACCACGTGCTCGTTATCGTTGAGCGCATTGTGATCTATTCGGTCTTAATCAGTGCGCTCTATGCTCTCGTTGCTCTGGGGTTTACGATGATCTTTGGGGTGGGGCGGGTCTTAAATTTAGCTCATGGGGCGTTCTTGATGGTCGGCGCGTACACGGCCTGGTTCGCCCAACAGTATCTTCACTGGAACTTATATAGCGCCTTCGCGCTGGCCGTCGCACTCTGTACGCTGTTGGGCGTGATCCTCTATCATGGGCTCGTCCGGCACGTGCAGCGCTCGCCCATCGTCACGCTCATCGCCACGCTGGCCTGCGCGCTCATCATCGAAGAGCTCATCAAGATCTTCTTCACTACTAATACGCAGCTCTTGGCGCCGTTTGTGAGCGGCAGCATCGAGATCCATAAGACGACGGTGATCACCAATCGCATCATTGCCTTTGGGGCCTCGTGGCTAGCGATCATACTCTTTTGGATTTTTGTACACCGGACGCGCTGGGGGAAGGTGATCTTAGCCACGGCGCAAGACCAGGAGGGCGCAGCCCTGGTGGGCATCGATGTGAAGAGGGTCTATACCCTGACTTGGGCGATCTCCGGGGCATTAGCGGGGATCGCCGGGTTCTTCTTTGCGTCCTGGGTGAAGCTCGACCCGTTCATGTGGCGTGATCCGTTGATCATCAGCTTCGCTATTGTGGTGGTGGGCGGGCTGGGCAGCCTGAAGGGGTCTATTGTCGCGGCTTATCTCATTGGGTTTCTGGAAGTGCTCATGACCTATTCGCCGTCGGTGCGCATCTGTGCTGGGGATTTTCGCTGCTTTGAATTTTTAGGGTCTTCCTGGGTGGGTGTCTCGTCGCTGCTGGTGCTGATCGCCATTCTCTTTATCAAGCCCGAGGGGCTCTTTGGGAGGGTCGAATGAGCTCCCGCTCGCTGAAGTTCGGCCTGCTCGTGCTCACTATTGTCGTCATAGCTGCGCTTGGGCCGTTCCTGCCATCCAAATGGATGACAACGCTGATGTACGCCCAGCTCTTTGCGGTCTACGCCATGGGCTGGGATATCCTCTCGGGGATGACGGGGCAGATCAGCTTTGGGCACATCTTCTTTGTGGCGGTCTCCGGCTATACGGCAGGGCTGCTCAATCTCTATCTGAAGTGGCCCATCTGGGCTACAGTCCCTACGGGGGTTATCATGGCTGTGCTGGCGGGGTTATTGTTCAGCGTGCCGGCGCTGCGCCTGCGTGGCCCGTATTTCTCTTTGGTGACCCTGATCTTGCCCCTGGCGGCGGCGCGCTTGGTGATTATTTTAGCTGATTGGACCGGCGGGGAGCTGGGGAAGTTCGGGGTGACGCCGCTGTGTCAAGACTCTCTGCTGAGCGCTCTCGACGGGGTACTCTCGCGCGTGAATATCCCTATAGATGCATTCCGGCTCTATCAATACTGTAATTATTATTTCTTCTGGGTGCTGCTGGCTTTGGTTGGGGGCGTGCTGGTCTGGCTGAGCAGCTCGCGCATCGGTAAAATATTAGAGGCGATCCGGGAGAACGAAGAAGCTGTGGAAGCCGCAGGGATCAACGTCGCCAAGTATAAGATCTTCGCTTTTGCGGTCAGCGCCTCGGTGGTCGGTTTAGGAGGGGCGTTCTCCGTGCATGCCAATGAAGCGGTCTTCTTCACCTCACTGCTGTCGCTGGCGTCGTCCATCGAGATGATCGTCGCTTCGGTGATTGGTGGGATGGGGACGATCGTGGGGGCGTTATGGGGAGGGCTTCTGGTTAGAGGGGGCGAGCAAGTGATCCGAGAGTTGGCCCAGCTGAAGCTGCCCGTCGGCGCGGAGGGGCTGGCGCTCTCGTTCTTGGAGCGCTGGGCGACGTTTATCTTCTTGGCGCTGTTGGTAGTGTTGCTGTTCTTTGCGCGGCAGGGGCTGCTGCCACTGCTTGTGGGGCTTGTGAAGAAGAGACCTCTCCCTTAGCCCCTCTCCCCTGGGGGGGAGAGGGGGTGGGGTGAGGGCTGGGGGCAAGCTCAGATGAAGGAGGTTTAGGTGGCGACGATCTTGCAGGTCGAGAAGCTGCGCAAGTCGTTTGGGGGCCTAATGGCCGTCAAGGACTTGTCGTTTCACGTCGAGTCTGGAGAGATCTTGGGCTTGATCGGCCCCAACGGCGCAGGCAAGAGCACCGTCTTCAATCTCATCATGGGGATGCTCAAACCCGATAGGGGCACCGTGCTCTTCAAGGGGCGCGACATCACCGGCTGGCCGACTTATAAGATCGTGGACGCCGGGATCGCGCGGGTCTTCCAGATCGCTCGGTATTTCCCACGCAAGACCGTCTACGAGAACGTCGAGATCGCAGCGATCCCTAACGAGATCTTCACTCGTGCAGGTGACCCCATGAACAAAACTCTGAGCTGCTGCGCGCGCACAGGCTTGTGTACCAACGCGCACTGCGCTGGCGGCGAGCAGTGTGAATGTCGCGCTGAGCTGCCGGGGATGCTCCCGCAAGGGGGGCTGCGCCGGCTGGAGCTCGCTCGCGCCATCGGCACCGATCCGGAATTACTATTGCTCGACGAGCCCTTCGCGGGGCTCTCCCCCCACGAAGTCGACGAGATCTCTCGCTTGATCGCGAGCCTCCGCGACGAGGGCCAGACGATCGTCCTCGTCGACCACAACATGCGTGGGGTGATGCGATTAGTAGACAGAATCGTGGTGCTCTGTTTTGGCGAGAAGCTTGCTGAAGGGTCCCCTGAAGAAGTTGCACGCAACCCTCAAGTCCAAGAGGCCTATCTTGCCGGTGGTGGACTCTGACCCATGCTGACCATCGAGAATCTCAATGTGTACTATGCTAAAGCTCATGTCCTCAAGAACGTGACTGTGCGCGTCTTGAAGGGGGAGTTCGTCTCGATCATTGGGCCAAACGGTGCGGGCAAGACGACGCTGTTTCGCACGATCTCGGGGTTGAAGGACGGGGAGGGGCGGATCAGTTTTAATGGGGCTGCGCTGCCGCGCGATCCCGCGAGAGTTGTGCAGTTGGGGGTGATTCACTGTCCGGAGGGGCGCCATCTCTTCCCGGAGATGAGCGTAAGAGACAATCTCTTAATGGGTGCGTTTCGCTTGAGAGACTTCGATGCGGAGAGTGAGTTGGAGAAGATCTATCAGCTCTTTCCCATCTTACGGGAGCGGGAGCGTCAGAGGGCGCAGACGCTCTCTGGAGGCGAGCAGCAGATGGTAGCGATTGGGCGGGCGCTGATGGGCCGTCCAGAGCTTTTACTTTTGGACGAGCCGACGTTGGGGTTGGCGCCGATTGTGCGGAGAGCTATCGCGGAGGCGCTCAAGCAGATCAACGACTCTGGGGTGACTATCTTATTAGCGGAGCAGAACGTCTCGTTCGCGTTAGCTCATGCGCATCGGGTCTATCTATTGGAGACGGGGGTAATTGTGAAGGAGGGCACGCCTGAAGAATTTCGTCAAGACGCGCACGTGCAGCAGGTCTATCTGGGCGGGGTCTAGGGATCGTTTTTAGGGACAAGTTTAAGGCGTTTGAGATCCGAGACAGACCAGCGTGCATCCTGAAGCATTCCCCGTAAAGTGCCCAGAGGAAATGTTTGACTTGACCGATGATAATGGAGCACAACTCGTCGGCCGTCAGGGTGCAGGAACGTGAATGAGGCACCGGAGCTCCGCGCTAGTGAGAACCCATCGCGCTTGAGGGCGCGTACCAACTTGCCGGCCGTGATGTTCTTAATAGCTGGTGGATAGGTCACTTCGGAGAGAGATTGATCGTGATGCGCGGCTGATCTTGCACGTCCACGTCATGAGGGATGGGTTCGCCACGTTCTCTCATCACATCGAGCAGCATCTTGGCAGCTACTTCGACGTTTTGGATGGCTTCTTCTATAGTGTAGCCCCAACTGCGGCAGCTTGGTAGAGCAGGGACATACGCATGAAAAGCCGGGGTGCCGTCCCCAAATGAGTCCGGTTCTACCACCACTCGAAAGGTGTAAGATCGCACTGACAATGTTGTCATATCTGCCATAGCATGTTCAGTGTAGCAAGAGTCCACAGTCAGTTCAAGTAAGTTCACCTACACGTGCAGCAGGTCTATCTGGGCGGGGTCTAGCTACGGTTCGATGATGATCTGCCGTGGCACGCTCTGCGCTACATCTGGAGCATCCGTTTGTTGCGTAGCCCATAAGGATCCACGCACGAGATAGACTCCAGGCTTCACGAGATAGTCCTCGTCATCGCGCTGATCCCACTGGCCTTCAAACTCTATTGTCTCGCCAGGCTGAAGCGTGATAATATGCTCTATTGGGGGCTTCAGAGGTGGGAACCTCCACCATCTCTTTGCCACGCTGGAGACGACCACCGCACCGTCAAGAGTAGTTACTGAGAAGTCTAGCTGGACACCAACTAAGGTCACTGGGCAATTCCCAGCGTTAGTGATCTTCCATGTGAGCAGCACATCTTCACCAAGCTTGACGCGCTCAGGGCCCTCTAGAACAAGCTCCACCGGCAACCCTCGTCCCACCGAAAGACACCGCACTGGCAATTCCTCGACGACTTCCGGCTCAACACGCACCGCTCCCCGCACACAATAGCGCCCTGGTGCAATGAGATTTCCCGCGCTATCGCGCTGATCCCACTCCACAGCAAACTCTAGCGCCTCCCACGGGGCAAGACGACGCAGTTCTGCGATCTCTTGGATCGCTTGCCCCTGCGCCCACCGCCAGACCTCTCTCCTCCCGTAGTCCGTCGTCACGATAAAGTCATAAGCGGGACGCCCTAACAGCGTGAGCTCTGTTGGTCTTTCTGTGACGTTTCTGAGCTTGAGGATGAGAGGGATCGGTTGCCCCAGCTTCCAATAGCCCTCCTGGCGCGGAAACAACAACGGGGCTTGCGAAGGGATCTCCAGTTCAAGCCTCAGCGGCGAGCCGCGGCGAATGCGCAGCTCGACCCTCTGGGACTTCAGAGTTCCTCTGTCGGTGTAGAGCATCCCCTGCACCCAATATCTCCCCGGTGGGACGGGGACGCCATCCAAATCGCGCTGATCCCAGCTCACGCGAGCATCGAACGCACTTCCGCTTGACCACAGTGTGATCTCTTTGAAGATTTCCTCATGCTTGTATGGCGAGCGCCAGACCTCCATCCCGCCTTCAGTAGCGACGATGAACTCGTAAGCCGGTCGCCGCAGCAAAGTCAGCGTCGTCGGACGACTACGGTTAAACAGGCTGATCTCAAGCTCAATCGGTTGGCCTTGCTCCGCTTGAGTGCTCTTAGCACGTCCTCTTACATAGAGCGTCACCATGAAGTCGCCAACCACTGCTCCTGGTCCTGAGGGCAATAGAGTGCAGCCTACCAAAACTAGAAGAGCTCCTATGCTGACAAGAAGCTTCATGGGTTCACCCCCTCTCGTCTTTGAGATAGACCGTGCGCGCGGGGAACGGAATCTCAATCTGCTCTTCACGCAGTCTCTTGAAGATCCTCTTGCGCAGCTCATGCTGCGCCACAAACTGATCGTCAAACGTCTTGGCTCGCACAATTAAGACAAAATCGAGCGAAAATTCCCCCATGTTCGTAAAGCGCACTGCCGGCGCAAAGGTCGGATCAAGCTGAGGCATCTCTTGGAGGGCGTGCTGCCCAATCTCTAATAAGACGCGCTCGACACGCTCTGGATCGGAACTATAACTGACACTCACCGGAATGCGAACCATGACGGGCTTGTCAGGCATGTAATAGTTCGTGATGATGCTCTGGGCGAGCTTGGAGTTGGGGATGATGATGAGATTATTGGAGAAATCGCGAATGCTTGTGGTGCGCCAGTTGATGTCTGTGACGTAGCCCTCGTGACCTGAGTCCAATTTGATATAGTCTCCTACGCGCACCTGGCGCGCCATCGAGACGTTGAACCCCGCAAAGAGATTGGTCAGCGTATCTTGCAGGGCCAAGGCGACAGCAAGCCCCCCAATCCCAAACGCCGTCAAGACTGGGGTAATATTGATGCCCAGAGTGGTCAAGAGCACGAGCAGCCCCACGATGATCACCCCGGCTCTGATGAAAGTTCGTGTCAGGCTGGTCGCCGGGGCCTCGACCTCGCCGCGCGCCACCGCCCGCTGGAAGAGCGCGCTGATAATATTAGCCAATACGAGCGTCACCGAGAGCACGACCAGGGCCAAGAGGACTTTCCCCAAAAGACTGACATATTCGTCGGGTAACCGTGAGAACTCTAGGGCTGCATAGATCCCCAGCGCGACGACCCAAATCAAAAACGGCCCGCGCGCCCCCTGAATGACGATATCGTCGAACTCCCAGCGGGTACGCTGGGACCAGATGTGTAGATAGTAAAAGAGATAGCGCCGCGCGATCAGCCCACCGATGAGCGTTCCAATCAGAATGAGCGTAGGGATCAGATAGTCCCACAGGGAGATCTCTTGAGCCATACGTGGTGATGTTATACCAGATCAGTCCCCCTTGTCAAACGCCCCAAGCTGTGCTAGACTCACTCTATGATCCCGCTACGCGATTATAGGCACGGCAGTTCGTTCCCACTCGTCACCGTAGTGATTATCGCTATTAATATCTTAATCTTTCTCTATCAGTTCTCGCTAGGCGATACCCCCTCGCGTGAGGCCCCTCGCCAGTGGCTGCGTGCTTGGCAGCAAGCAGGATGCGACATCCCCCAAGGACTCTTCTATCAGCTCGCTCGTCCCGCTAGTCGCTTCTATACCCCGCTCACTGCCGAAGACGAGTTCACCTTTCGGTTTGGGGTCACCCCCTGCGAGATCACGCGGGGGATTGACCTGCCCCCGTTCGTGCCCTTCACGGTCTGGCTGACGCTGCTGACAGCGATGTTCCTGCACGCCGGATTTTGGCACATCTTGGGCAACATGTGGTACTTATGGATCTTCGGGGATAACGTCGAGGACGTCTTCGGCAAGGTAGGCTATATCGGATTCTATCTGATCAGCGGGATTGCGGCGGCGTTCGCGCAGATTATGACAAATCCCAACACGGTGATCCCCATGGTGGGGGCCAGCGGAGCGATCTCTGGGGTGCTGGGGGCGTACTTTGTGCTCTTCCCCTACGGGAGAGTGCTCACGCTTGTTCCGCTCTTCCCGTTCTTCGTCAGACTGATTGAGCTGCCGGCGATCTTGCTCTTAGGGTTTTGGTTTATCTTGCAGTTTGTGGGAGGCATATCTACCCCGGTGGAGGGTGGGGGTGTAGCATACTGGGCCCACGCCGGGGGATTTGTCACCGGAGCGCTTGTGGCGTTGCTTGTCAGGCGCCGCGTCAGGCCGTACTATTATTGGCCGTAGCGCTCACTTCTTATAATACTGCGCGTTGATCTCGATAAAATTCTTCCATTGTTCGGGGACGTCTTCTTCGGGGAAGATCGCTTGTTCTGGGCAGACGGCCGCACACGCCCCGCAGTTGATGCACGTAGCTGGGTCGATATAGAGCTGACGCACGTTGGGGAAATCGGGTTCATCGGGGCGCGGGTGGATACAATCCACAGGGCAGACCTGCACGCAGTCGGTGTGCTTCTTGTCTATGCACGGCTGACAGATGACAAACGCCATGATGCCTCCTTGATCCCTGAAGTCCCCCTCACCCCTACCCCCCTCTCCCTCCCAGGGGAGAGGGGACGGGGGTGAGGGTCTCTAAAAAGTCTTACGATCTCAGATCAGTATAGCAGACTATTTTTGTCTGGGCAAATCTAGAATCTCATAAAGCGCATCTTCTCGTCGATCTGGGCGACGGTGTGGGCGATGAGCGTGTACGCATGCTCGAGATCCGAGAGCGAGACGATCTCGCAGGGGCTGTGCATGTAGCGATTGGGAACGGAGACCAAGCCGGCAGCGATCCCGGCGCGGGTCATCTGCATGGCGTACGCGTCGGTGCCCATCCCTCGCGGTTCACCGTTTACCTGATAGGGGATCTTATGGGCTTGAGCGGTCTCGATCAAGAGATCGACGACTTTATGATGATACGTTGGGCCGCGGCCGATCATGGGGCCTTGGCCGAGCTTGGCTGCGCCGACGCGCTTCTGTTCTTCGGCCATCGTCGGGAAATCCGTAGCAAACCCGACGTCCACCGCGATGCCCACCAGGGGGTCAATGCCGTAGGCGCTGGTGTGGGCGCCGCGCAGGCCCACTTCTTCTTGCACGGTGGCGACCGCGTAGACTTCCGCTTTGGGTTTGAGCTTGGCCAGCATTCGTGCTGCTTCGAGGACCACGAACGCTCCCGCCTTGTCGTCGAACCCGCGCGAGACGACCAAGCCGTTCCGCAGCTCCATGAAGCCATAGTCCACGACCGCCGGATCGCCGATGCGCACGAGCTTTTCGGCTTCGGCCTTGTCTTTGGCGCCGATATCGATCCAGAGTTCTTCGATCTTGGTGACTCTGTTGCGATCTTCTTCTTTGATTAGGTGAATGGGCTTCTTGCCGATGACCCCGGGGATTTTGCCCGATTGGGTACGAATCCAGACGCGCTGGCCTTGGACGATCTGGGGGTCCCAGCCGCCGATCTGCCCGAAATATAAAAAGCCCTGATCGTCGATGTGGGTGATCATAAACCCGATCTCGTCCATGTGTCCGGCGAGCATCACTCTGGGGGTGCCGCCCTTGTTCACCACAGCGATCACATTGCCTTGGGTGTCGGAGCGCACTTCATCGGCGAACGTTTTGGCTTCGTCGGCCCAGACTTGAGCGGCTTCGTCCTCGTAGCCTGAGGGGCTGACAGTCGCTAAGAGTCGCTTAAGGAAATCGAGTGAGCGTGGTTCCATCTTGGCCTCCTTGAAAAATCTATGGGTTATTATAGCTGGGAGAGACCGGATTTGCACTGGTCTTGACCTTAGCAGAGGGAAGCCCGATGAAGCGGGCTGAGCGTGCTTTAGCACGCTTTCCATCTTCTAAGCTCCAATTAAGGGCTGAGAACGAAGTTGCTTGCACGACCGCGCTCGCGAGAGTACACTTAAGACCTGATCCCTATGAACACGAGATGGACAGCTTCCGAAGTGCGTCAGACGTTTTTAGAGTACTTCCGCGCCAGAGGGCACACGATTGAGCCAAGCTCCTCCCTTGTGCCCGATGACCCCACCCTGCTCTTCACCAACGCCGGGATGGTGCAGTTTAAGAAGCTCTTTCTTGGATTGGAAAAGCGCGCCTATACCCGCGCGGCCACAGCCCAGAAATGTATGCGCGTCTCCGGCAAGCATAACGACTTGGAGAACGTTGGTCCCTCCCCAAGACACCATACGTTCTTCGAGATGCTGGGGAATTTCTCATTCGGCGATTACTTCAAGCGCGAGGCGATCTCATACGCGTGGGAGCTGCTGACGGAAGTCTACGGATTAGACAAAGATCGCTTTCACTTCACCATCTATAGAGACGACGAAGAATCGTTTCAGCTGTGGCAAGAGATCGCTCAAGCGCCCACAGAGCGCATTCATCGAATGGGGGAGAAGACCAACTTCTGGATGATGGGCGACACCGGCCCCTGTGGCCCCAATACCGAGCTGATCTGGGATCGCGGAAGAGAGTTCTGCGACTGTAAACGCCCCGACTGCTCCCCAGCGCTGGACAACGATTGCAACCGATGGTTTGAAGTCTGGAATTTGGTCTTCATGCAGTTCAATCGTGAGCCTGATGGTGCGACCGTTCCGTTGCCCAGGCCGGGCGTGGACACGGGCATGGGGTTGGAGAGAATTGTCGCGGTCTTACAGAACGCCCCAAGTAACTACGACACGGATCTCTTCCAGCCGATCTTCGAAGGGCTGCGCGAGCTCACCCAGCACAGCCACGAGCAGATGCGCCAGCACACCGTCCCCTACAGAGTTATCGCCGATCATGGGCGGGCGATGACGTTCTTAATCGCCGATGGGGTGCTGCCCAGCAACGAGAAGCAGGGTTATGTCTTGAGAATGATCATGCGGCGGGCGATTCGCTTTGGCAAGAAATTGGGCTTGCCCACGCCGTTTCTGCCCAGCGTTGCCCGGCTGGTCATCGAGACGATGGGCGGTCACTACTCAGAGCTCAAAGCCCACAAAGACTTGATCCTCAAGGCTGTCACCCTTGAGGAGGAGCGCTTCGAGCGCACGCTCGATCAGGGATTAGAGAGAGCCGAGAAGATCATATCAGAGCTGCAGCGCAAGGGCGAACGGCTCATCCCCGGCCCGGAGGCGTTCTTCTTGCACGACACCTACGGGTTCCCCGTAGAGATGCTTGAAGATATCGCCCGCGAGCACGGCATGCACGTGGACCGTGCGGGATTTGCCCAAGAGATGGAGAAGCAGCGCGAGCGTTCGAAAGGGTCCCCACTCCTGGCTCCTCTCCCGTCTAGACGAGGGAAGGGTGGCGCTGAGGTGAAGGCCTCGCGGTTTGTAGGGTACCAGCATACAGAGTGGGAATCAGAGTTGGTCTTCTATGACCAAGAAGAGTCGCTCTTGGTGTTCCCCACGACGCCCTTCTACGCTGAGGCCGGGGGCCAAGTCGCCGACACCGGCTGGATCGACAATCTCTCTCGTAACGGCAAGGCCGAAGTCCTAGATGTCCAGAAGGACGAACAAGGTATCTATCTGCACAGGGTTCGCATCGTCGAAGGGGAGTTTCGCCAGGGAGATCGATGCTTACTCAGAGTCGATGCCGAGCGCCGCGCTCGCATCATGCGCAATCACACCGCGACCCATATCTTACACGCATCGCTGAGGAGGGTCTTGGGATATTCTCAAGGGATCCAGGCGGGCTCGCTCGTCGCCCCCCATGAGCTGAGATTCGATTTTAAGCACTTGGCTCCCTTGACAGAAGAAGAGATTTTCAGAATAGAAGAGCTCGCTAATCGTGCGATCCTCGCTGATCTGCCCGTGGATATCAAAGAAGAACCCCTCGAGACGGCGAAGGCGCGCGGCGCCATGGCGCTCTTCACTGAAGACTATGCGGGCAAAGAGAGAGTTCGTGTCGTCACCATCGCGCCCCTGCCCGGTGAAGAGCAGCCCTTCAGCGTCGAGCTGTGCGGCGGCACGCACGTCCAGAGAACAGGCCAGATTGGGCTGTTCAAAATTATCAGTGAGCAGGGCGTTGCCGCGGGGATCAGGCGGGTGCGCATCGCTGTGGGGGAGAATCTCTTAGAATATCTCAAGGAGCGCGAAGGCCTAGAGCATCGGCTCGCCCAGATGCTCAAGACCTCCAGAGAAGAGCTCACCAAGAAGCTCGAGGCCGTTCTTACAGAGCGTGAAGCGCTCCTGCGCGAGCGCGAGGCCCTCAAGCGCCAGGTGCTTCTTGGAGAGAAAGCTCGGCTGTTACAAAAGCGCCAGCAAGTCGATCACGTGTCGCTGGTCTGTGCGCGGCTCGATCTCCCTGGAGAGGACTTGAAGACGCTCTCAGACTTGATCGAGGCGGAGATCGCTCCTGGCGTGACGTTGCTAGGGGGAGCCTTCAATGAGAAAGCCACACTGGTGTGCAAGGTGAGCGAGGCCTTGACGAAGAGGCTGCACGCTGGGCAGATTATAAAAGCCTTGGCACCCTTGATCGGCGGGGGCGGCGGGGGCAATGCCCGCTTCGCCCAGGGCGGTGGCTCCAATCCCCAGGGCTTAGACGAGGCCCTCCAGCACGGCGAAGAGCAGATCCGCGCCAAGCTCTAGCTCACTCGTCGTCCTCTTCATCCCAGTCTTCTTCGTCGTCCCAATCGTCTTCGTCGTCCCAGTCGTCCTCGTCGTCGTCCTCATCGTCCCAGGGTCTCTTCTTCAGCTCGATCTCGTCATCCCAGAGGGCAGTCATCGCGGATCACTCCTTATGTTATAGGGTGCTTGAGTTTAGAAAACTTGTGGGGAAAATTCAAGTCATAGTTTTGGGCAATCTTTATGGGGACGATCTAGCGACTCAGCACTATGAAGCGTCCCTTCATCGTTGTGGGATTGAGGGGGTCGTAGTAGGTGAACTCACCGGCCCGCTGGGCGATAAACTCCACCGTTGCCGATTGGTTGGGGCGGAGATACTGGGAGAGGCGCACCTCGTAATTGCTGATCTTGAAGTCGTGCAGGATCAATTGGCTCTCTTTGTTCTTGAGGGTGATCTTAACGCGGTCTCCAATTTGTACCACGATGTCCGGGTTTTCCGCCCCTGCGATAGCCAAGGGGCTCTCCCCAACAAAGCGCATGTCGTTCATAACTAAGACAAACTCCCGCGCTGCCCCAGGCGGGAGAGGCTCCGTAGGATTGCACCCGATAACGCTTCCGAGAATAGCCAGACCGAAGACCACTAATTTCACTGTCGATTGCATCTATAGGACCTCCTCTGTTGTGCCCAAGCAGCATAGCATACTTTGCCATAAAAGGCAAATTATAATCACACTTGCGCCGCTTCTGTCATTTCACGTATAATGAGCAACATATCAGCTACACACTGAGATCGAAGAATTAGGGAGGTTGACCGCGTAGGTATGGATTTTGTCTACACGTCGATGATCGTCGCTGTGCTCACCTTGGGCTATGTGGGGTATGTGATCGTCCGCCTGAGGGGCTTTGACGAGGGTGAGGAGCGCATCCGTCAGCTCTCATCCTACATTCGCGAGGGAGCTGAGGCCTTCTTGCGCCGCCAGTATCTTGTGGTGGCTATCTTTTTGGTCGCGCTCTTCTTTGTTCTCTTGCTGATGGCCTTTGGCGGACTGCTGAGTCTATGGGCCCCGTGGGCCTTCCTCACCGCTGGGGCGTTCTCCGGTCTGGCGGGATATCTGGGGATGAAGATCGCCACGGCCAACAATGGGCGCACCGCGGCAGCGGCCAAGCAGAGCCTCAACAGGGCGCTGCGCGTGGCGTTTGAGGCCGGCAGCGTGATGGGCTTCACGGTCGTTGGGCTGGGACTGCTCTATATCACGTTCTGGTTCGTCATACTCTCCCAGCTTGGAGTAGGGGTGCAGGAGATCGCCCAAGTGTTGTTGACCTCGGCGATGGGGGCGAGTTCGGTAGCCCTCTTCGCTCGCGTGGGCGGGGGCATCTTCACGAAGAGTGCCGACGTGGGAGCGGATCTCTCCGGCAAAGTCGAAGCTGGGATTCCTGAAGATGACCCGCGCAACCCCGCAGTGATCGCCGACCAAGTCGGCGATAACGTCGGCGATGTTGCTGGCATGGGCGCCGATCTCTATGAATCCTATGTCGGGGCGATCATCGCAGCTGTAGCCTTAGGTATCTCCGTATTTATGAATACGGAGCTCATTATGAAGGCTATTGCCTATCCCATGCTGATCGCGGCCGTGGGCATTATCTGTTCAGTCTTTGGGAGCTTCCTGGTGCAAGCGCGTGAGGAAGCTTCCCAGAGCGAGCTTCTGCGCGCCCTGCGCCGGGGGGTCTACACCAGCGCGGCGCTTATAGCTGTCCTCGCGTTTATCATCACCATCGTGCTCTTTGGCTCCTTGAGCTATTGGGGGCTGTATGTGGCCCTGGTGTTGGGGCTGATAGCAGGCATCGCTGTCGGGTTTTCCGCAGAGTTCTATACGTCTTCCCAGTATAAGCCGACGCAGGCGCTCTCGATGACCGCCCAGACCAGTCCGGCAACGGTCATCATCAGTGGGCTGGCAACCGGGATGCGCTCCACGGCTATACCCGTCATGACTATTGCGCTTGCCATAGTCATTGGGTATTGGACGGCTTCGGCGGCAGCGGGCGCCATGGCGGGGCTCGATCCGGTGAAGATGGGGCTCTACGGGATCAGCATGGCTGCTGTCGGGATGCTCTCTACACTCGGGATTACCCTGGCCAGCGATGCCTACGGCCCGGTGGCCGATAACGCCGGAGGCATCGCCGAGATGTCCCATCAGAAGCCGGAGGTGCGCCGGCGCACCGACGCCCTCGATGCCCTCGGCAATACCAACGCCGCTGTGGGCAAGGGCTTTGCCATCGGCTCGGCCGCCCTGACCGCCCTCGCCCTGATCAGCAACTATCGCGATCAGATCGCCATTCAATTGGGTGACTTGGGGGGCAAGGCTTCGGCACTCTTGACAGGGCGGCAGATTGATCTTGCCAAGATCGACCAAGAGTTCTCACTCTCGAATCCGTACACACTGTTGGGGCTGTTTATAGGGGGTATGCTGCCCTTTCTCTTCTGTGCTCTCACGATGAGCTCGGTCGGGCGAGCCGCCAGCGCCATCGTCGAGGAGGTGCGGCGGCAGTTCAAAGAGATCGTGGGGTTGCTTGAGGGCAAGGCCAAAGCTGACTACTCTCAGGCTGTCAAGATCGCCACCAAGACCGCCCATCGCGAGATGATCTCGCCAGCGCTGTTGGCCATCGTCTCGCCGTTGGTGGTTGGCATCTTGTTTGGAGTATCGGCGGTGATGGGTCTCTTAGTGGGGGCGCTGATCTCAGGGTTTGTGTTGGCGCTCTTGATGGCCAACGCTGGTGGTGCCTGGGATAACGCCAAAAAATACATCGAAGAGGGCCATTATGGGGGCAAGGGCTCGCTGCCGCACAAAGCTGCCGTTGTGGGCGACATGGTAGGCGACCCGTTCAAGGATACGGCGGGGCCATCATTAAATATCCTCATCAAGCTGATGTCGATGGTCGCGTTGGTCTTTGTGGGACTCATCATCCGACTGACGCTCTTTTAGATCGTACTTGCGCATACGCGTATAGAGTATTATAGTTAGGTGGGGGCGACGCTGCTCCCACCTCCTATGGAGCATTATTATCTTGAGCGGGATGGCCAGGTCTTCTTGATAGCTGAGGGGGGGCGCCTGCGCTTTCCCACTTCCCTTGCGGAGATCCCCTGCGCTTTCGAGATCGTCCATACCATGCAGCTGCAAGGGGAGCGGGTGCACTACTGTAAGCCCCACTTGCAGAGGCACCCTGAAGAGTGGTGGCACAAAGAGCAGATCCCCGCTCTGGACGAGGCTTTACCCATCGTGCGATTGGCAGTCAGCACGAGCCTGCCGCGCCTGACGGCAAAGACGATCATCCTGAAAGAGAATAGAATTCTGATGGTCAAGCCCAAGCGCGGCTACAATGCCGGGCAGTGGGCGTTGCCAGGGGGGTTTGTAGGCTACGGCGAGACTCCGGAAGAAGCGGCAGTGCGCGAGACCACGGAAGAGACAGGTGTCCCCTGTCGGATCGTGAGGCTCCTTGGGACAGAGTCACGGCTGGGGCAGACGACAGCCTATCACTGGCATACCTTCTTCTACCAAGCCCAGCTCGACCATGAGCAGTTCCGGCCCGCCCCCGATGAGATTGAGGCCGTCGCCTGGATCCCGGTAGAGGAAGCCCTCTCGTTAGTGAGCTTCTACGGGGGCCTGCGGGAGAAGATACAAACCGCCATGCGCTGAAGATCTTTATAAATTCTGGCTCTTCACCCCAAAAGGGGGGGCTTGACAACTAGGTAGAAAAAGTGTATAATGCGACCGTGGATAGAATAACACAATGGTCAAAATTCTACCAGGGACAAAAGTAACCTTGGTGAAGGACTATGATGAACAGGGACCCAGAGGCCTACAAGACGATCAAGGTGCCGACGTGGGTATATATTAACGCCAAGGAGGCCGAGCTGGCCCTCATGCGCAAGGGGGTAGGGCGGCTGCCCGAATCGGTCTTGCAGCCGACTAAGTGTCCCATCTGTAAATCGGAGCTAAACGTTCGCAAGATCGATGACTCCAGCGGGAAGACTTATCTGTACTGCCCCAACTGTGGCTACACCCAGCCCAAGTTTGAGGGGAGCATGGAGGGGATCGCGCTGGGGACAGCGATCGGCATGGGATTGGTCCATCTGTTGAACACGCTCTTTAGCAATGGCCGTCAAACGCAACCAGAAGCGGGGACCGGGTAGTCCTTCTTAGGGTGGTGAGAGGAATGGGGGACTTTAGGAACTGAGAAGGACTGACCCGGTCCCCCTTCTTCTGGCATAGCACGATATTATATCAAATGCCATCGAGGTTTCCAAGTCAACCCTGAAGCTTTTGTCGCATAGATTTATAAAAAAGTCGAGTTCGCCCTCCTAACTTGACAAGGGTTCGCGCAAGAGCTGGCGAGCGGCCTCCAGGGCCTGCTGGCGGGTCGTGATCTTCCCGGAGAAGATCTGCTCGTAGACAGCTTCTAAGATCTCCCTGATGCGTGGGCCGGGGGACAGCCCCATCTCTATGAGATCATGGCCATCGAGCAGTTTGTGGGCACGCTCACGCTCGCTGAGATCTTTAAGACGATGGAGCAGCGCGGGCAGCGCCTGCATCACCGGCAGCCACCCCGATGATCTATGAGCGCTGGCTTCGCAATCGCAGATCATCAGCTTGAGTAATGCAGCAAAGTACGGGAAGCGCTCGGCAGGGCGCTCGAAGGGGGCGCTGGGGTTCTCGTGGGTCTTGACAAAAGTAGCGCGTCGACCTGGGGACATCTGGGGGAATTTCCCGATGCGCAGGTGCTCCCGCACCAAGAATTTTATGAGTCTCATCTCCTCGGTGCTGAAGCGGAGCCGACGACAGATCTTCTCCGCCATCTGTTCGCCGATCACCTCATGTCCGCCTGCGTGCTCCCCTTTATTTTGGGCAAGCGCCATGGGCTTGCCCACGTCATGAACTAAGAGGGCGAACTTCACCACCGGGTCGCGAACGATCCGATCGGCGCACTCAAGAGCCAAGAGCGTGTGCGTGTAGACATCGCCCTCAGGATGATACTTTTCGGGTTGAGGCACGCCCTTGCACCCGACGAGCTCAGGCAGGATGAGCTCTAAGATCTCATGGTCGTCTAGGAGTTTGATCCCCCGCGTCGCGCGAGGGGTCGCGAGAATTCTTAAGAGTTCATCGCGGATGCGCTCGGCCGAGATCTTCTTCAGGCCTTGGCGGTGGCGACGCATCGCTGCGCTGACTTCAGGGGAGATCTCGCCGTCAAGGGCGCACGCCATTCGGATCGCTCTCAGGATTCTCAAATAATCTTCAGCGAAGCGTGCATTGGGGTCTCCAATCGTGCGGATGACCCTAGCGCGAAGGTCTTCGATGCCGTTGACAAGATCAATGACCGAGCCGTCTATAGTTGCGGCAAGCCCATTGACGGTGAGGTCGCGGCGCTTCAGGTCTTCTTCGAGGGAGCGCACGAGTGTGACTTTCGCGGGCCAGCGTCCGTCGTACTCGCCCTCGACGCGGAACGTCGCCACTTCATACGAGTGCCCATCGGGCGCGACGACCACGACAACGCCGAAGGCCTCCCCAGCTTCGAAGACCTTCCAGTCAGAGAAGATCTCTTTGATCTGCTGGGGGACAGCGGAGGTCGCTATGTCGACTTCATCAGGGACGAACTCATAGTCGGGGTCGAGCTGGGCGCGCAGGGCATCGCGCACGATCCCACCGACCAGGACGGCTTCAAAACCCGCTTGGGTCAGTCTCTCTAAGATCGTGCGGGCGAAGGGGTGGGCACGAAAGATCTCGTCAGTCTTGATAACAGTCATGGGCGCTGGATGAGGATGGTTTCGCCGGTGCGGGCGCGCAGGCGAGAAGCAGCACTGGAGAGATGAGCCGCGATCTCGACCTGCCCGTGGCTGCCCACGATGACGACCAAGTCGTTAGGGTCAACGTCGGCGTAGGTGTGCGCGCAGCGCGCCGAGACGCTCTTGCGCGCGACTTCTATAACTACGGTCGAGTTGGGCGGGACGAAGGAGCGGAGCAGTTCGCCGGCAATATTGGTGATGACGTTGCCAAATGAGTCGATATAGATGATTTTGCCCTCTAAGAGATGGCCGCGCTGGACGCCCTCGCCAAACGAGAGCTTAATATAATTATTGGCCGGTGGCCCCAGTTCTGCCACGGGGAGGCCATGGGCGAGGTGTGCTGCCACCGGTGCGAAGATATCGCGCCCATGAAACGTCGCCGAGACTGGGCTGCGAAAGTACTTGGCGTTCTCGATGGTATAGATCTTCGGCTCTCCCAGGCGCTCTGCGGCGGGGATGAGCAGGCCGTTATCTGGGCCGACGAAGACCTGTCCGCCCGATTCTATAGCCAGGGGGCGGCGGGCGGTGCCCACCCCAGGGTCTATTACGGCGCAATGCACAGTCTTCTCTGGGAAGTAGGGCGCGACCATCCAGAGCAAAAATGCCCCGGCCCGCACGTGATGGCGCTCGACATCATGGCTGATATCGACGATCTGGGCCGTGGGGCAGATCGAGAGGATGACGGCCTTCATCGCTGCCGGGTACCCCGAAGCTGAGCCAAAATCACTGAGCAGTGTGATGGGCGCCATCTCGTGCTATTGTAGAAACGTTTGTCTGCGCGTGCAAGCGTCTGCCTAGTTGGCCCTCACCTTACCCTAAAGAGGACGGAGATTTAATCCGGCCAGGTCTCTTCGAGGTGCTCCATCTCTTTGAGGACGTCTTTGATCTTGAGTTGCATGGTGAAGAGAGAGACGTCAATTTCGGCCCACTGCTCGGCAAACTCGTCGCTATCGGGATCTGTGATATGCCGAATTGCGTCTAGTGCTGCCAGATAGCGGTGGCTGTACTCTGCGATTTCTTCCCAGAGCTTCTCGACTACCTCAGCGATAGCTTGAGCTTCGGGACTGTAGGTTACGAGCCCCTTTTTTGTCTTATACGTCGTGCGAGCCGTTCGAGGCGCGCTCTGAACCCTGCGATTTGTTTCCGCCATAGTTCGATCAGCCTCTTGTTAGGATAGGGCTTTGCTAGCTCTTCTCTGAGCTTTTCTTCATGTTTCGCTAGTACGCGCTGGAGTCCCGCGATCTTTCGACGGATGTCTTTGTTCCTCCCCATCCTTGAGCAAGTATACCGCGATCTCGCGCCTTTTGACAAGGAGTAGAGAGGGGGTTTGTTTTTAGTTGTGTTCTGTGATTCTAAACATACACCCGTGCGACTCTCTTGGACAGCGCCGTGAGCACGACTTCGGTGAAGTTCGCCCCGATCTTGCGCGCGATCTCTTCAGCGGTCATCTGCGGGCCGATCAGCTCGACTTCGTCCCCGACTCTCGCTTCGGGGATCTCCGTCACATCGACGGTGATCTGGTCCATGGAGATTGCCCCGACCATCGGGGCGCGCCTGCCGTGAATGATTACTTCCCCGACGTTGGCCAGCAGCCAGATCACCCCGTCGGCATACCCTACAGGGATCGTGGCGATTCGGGACGTTCTTTTAGTCTGAAAGCGCCGTCCGTACCCGATGAAGCGGCCCGCCGGCAGCTCGTTCATCGTCACGATCCAGCTGCGCATCTTCAGAATGGGTTTGATCGGCTCTGTCCAGGGGCGACGCACCTCTGGGTATCCGTAGAGCAAGATCCCCGGGCGGACCATATTATAATAGCCCGTGGTCGTCTCGCGCTCGTATTGCACCAAGCCCGAACTGTTGGCGATGTGTCGCAGCGGGGGCAGAAGGTGCTCTCGGTCGAGCTGGGCCAACAGGTCATTGAAGAGGGCGATCTGATAGCGCGTGAACTCTTGATCTTGAGGGCTCTCGCTGTAGGAGCACGCAAAATGCGAGAAGATCCCGGTGCATTCGAGGGAGGGCATCTGGGCTATGGCGCGGCAGAGAGCTAAAGCATCGGGAGGGAGTACCCCGTTGCGCCCCATCCCCGTGTCTACTTTGACTTGGACACGCACCCTGCGGCCCTGACGCTGGGCCTCCTCGGCGAGCGCTCGGGCGAATTCTAAGCTCGACACAGTGATATCGACGTCTGTCTTAACAAGCTCAGGGATGTGCGCTATTCTCGAGGACGACAAGATGAGAATGGGGGTTTTGATCCCGGCATCGCGCAGTTCTTGGGCTTCGGCGATATTGGCTACGCCAAAATACTCAACGCCCGCGCGCTCCGCAGCGCACGCTACGCTCACTGCCCCATGCCCATAGGCGTCGGCTTTGACGGGGAAGAGAATCTTTATGCTCCCCCCCAGATGCGCGCGCACTGTGGCGATGTTCCGCGCCAGTTGCTCAAGATCTATGATGGCCTCTGACATAGCCGGGCGCATACCACCTATGAGTATACGCCCTCGAAGCTCTCTTCCCAAGAGAGCCCGACCCTTGTCTGCAAGACCAACTCCCCCCAGGGGAAGGACGTCTGTCTCTAGCACCTTGAAGAATTACCCGTACAATCAGCCCCGCATGAACGGTGTGACCATTGGGATCTTAGGCGGCATGGGGCCGGCCGCAACGGTAGAGCTCTTCCGGCGCATCGTGTTGAAGACCCCCGCCCACTGCGATCAAGATCACATTCCCATTGTCATTGATAGTAACCCCCAAATCCCTGACCGCGGGCCGTTTATTCTCGAAAGTGGCCCTGATCCTCGCCCGGCGCTCTGCCGCAGCGCCCGAAGATTAGAAAGAATGGGGGCAAGCTTCATCGTCATGCCGTGCAACACCGCTCACTTCTTCTTGCCCTACTTACAGAAGGCCGTTCGTATCCCGTTTATAGATATGATCGCCGAGACGGCTCAGGTCATCACTGAGCCTGTGGTAGGGCTGCTGGCGACGGAGACGACCGTGCGCACGCGGCTGTACCATACAGCTTGCGCCCCCTACGGGATAGAGATCATAACGCCTTCTCCAGAGGACCAAGCCCGCCTTATGGAGATCATCTACGCGATCAAGGGCGGTCGGTTCAATCTGGCGTTGGGCAGGGATCTGCGAGCGATCGCGGCTCGATTGCGCCAGCGCGGTGCTGACGCAATCGTGGTGGGATGCACCGAGCTCTCACTCGTGGCGCGAGAGATCAATGGGCCCCTCTATGATGCTCTCGATGTCTTGGCTGACGTAGCTGTGCGTAGGGCTCTTTCCTTTAGCAAGGGATCCGCCAGATGCCGCACCCAGACCATATCAGTAACCCAATGAAGACAAGAGCAACAGCGATCAGAGTGAGGACCAAGACCCCATAAAAAACCCGGCGGGCGCGCATGAGCCACGCCGATTGTACACGAAATGAAGAACAAATCAAAATCAATAGCCGTTGGAGTTCTCAGAATAGTCTGCCGAAAGTCAGATTCCCATTTGATCACGATCATTGGCACAGCCTTCGTAGCACGTTATTATGAAACGTGCTATGAGCGAGCTCGTGCGTTTCGGGGTGGCAGTTGACGAAGAGCTTCTCAAGAAATTCGACATGCTCACGGTTGAGCGAGGCTACGCCAATCGCTCCGAGGCTCTCAGAGACTTGATGCGCGACGCCCTCGTCCAGCAACAATGGCAAAAAGACGAAGAAGTCGTGGGCGTCGTCACGTTACTCTATGATCATCACACCCGCAATCTCGAAGCCCAACTCACTGACGTTCAGCACGAGTATCACGGCCAGATTCTCTCTACCATGCACATCCATCTCGATCATGATAACTGTTTAGAAGTGATCGCTGTGCACGGCACAGGCCGCCAGATCGAAGAGCTTGCCACAAAACTCATCGGCATGAAGGGAGTGAGACATGGTAAGCTGACGGCGACCTCCACTGGACGTGGGCTCCGTTGAGTTTATTTTTTTGGTGGAATCGTGCTACGCTTAGAACAAGCGTGCTACAAAAGGAGGTATAAGAATATGCGCAGAGTTGTGCTCGTGCTTCTTGGGGTTGTGTTGATCGGGGCGGGGTTGGGGCTGCTGAAAGCTGGGCACGCTCAGGAGAAGCCGGTGGTTGTGGCCACGACGGAGATCTTGGGCGATTTCGTGCGCAAGGTCGCGGAAGATCGAGTAGAGCTTGTCGTGCTCATTCCCGGAGGGATGTGCCCGGCACACTATGATCTACGTCCCAGCGACGTTGCGGCTGTGGCCCGGGCAGCGCTTGTCTTGCATCATGGGTTTGAGCCGTGGATGGAGAATCTCATCAAGTCTTCTGGGAGCAAGGCATTGGTTGTGAAGACCGGCGATGATTGGAACGTGCCGCCCAACGCTGTCCAGCAAGTGGGCATCGTTCGGGATGCATTAGAGAAGATTCTGCCCAAGGATGCCCCTGCTGTGCACCAGAACGCTTTGGCATTTCAGAAACGCATTGAAGAACTCGCTGGCAGGCTGCTTGCGCGAGCGCAGCAGCTCACCGTCCAAGAAGCGAAAGTGATCAGTCAGGCCTTCCAAGCAAAGTTTGTGAGCTGGTTGGGCTTTACTGTGATCGGCACCTATCCGCCGCCGGAGCGTGTCTCGGCTCAGCTTTTTTTGCAGTTGGTGCAGCTTGGTCGCGAGCAGAAAGTGGCGCTTGTCGTGGACAATCTCCAGAGTGGCGTTGGGGTGGGAGCGCGCTTGGCGTTCGAGATCGGCGCTATCAATGTTGTTTTGACGAACTTCCCCGGCGCTGTGCCCAATACTCGGGACTATCTCGAGATGATCGCCCACAACGGCACTCAAATGTTCGAAGCCCTCGAAAGCTATCGGCGACGACCATGAAGATGCGAGAGATCGACGTTGCTGCAGTGAATCTGGACGAATTAGTATCTCGGGCGGTCGAGTTCCACGGGCATCTGGGGCCCTATCTAATTTGTGGTGTGAAGATGGGGCTTCTGGCACTGCGCCTGTTGGGCTCGCGCGGGTACTCTAAAATCACCGTAATAGCAGAGACGGGGATCACACCTCCTGTCTCCTGCCTTGTCGACGGGCTGCAGATTGCCACAGGATGCACACTGGGCAAAGGCAATATCGCTGTGTTCGGTGGAGGACACCCCCGAGCCCTCTTTCGCACGCAAGAGCAGCGCGTCGTGATCGAGCTCCGTCCAGAGTGGCCGGAGCTGTTTGCCCAGATGGATGGCGAAGCCGCAGCGCATAAGGTGCTGCACGCTGCTGATGCAGAGCTTTTCACATGGCAGCTCCTGTAATTGAGCTTCAGAACGTCTCGACGGTCTACGAGGGCGAGCGTGTCCCAGCGATCCATGAGATAGAGCTCTCGATTGAGCCGGGGGAATTTGTCGCGATCATTGGGCCCAACGGCGCGGGAAAGACGACGCTCCTGGAGACCATCAATGGGCTCTTGCCTTACACGCGCGGGCGAGTTAGCGTGCTGGGGCGAGATATCGCGCGATTTGGCCCGCAACTTCGCAGCGAGATCGGCTACGTCCCTCAAGAGTTTCAATTCGACGAGACGACCCCAGTCTTGGTGAAAGACGTTGTGCTCATGGGGCGCTATGGGCGGATCGGGCTGCTCCGCTGGCCGACAGCAGAAGACCGTGCGCGGGCCCACGAGGCTTTAGACTGGCTGGGCTTGGCAGAGCTCGCTGAGCGTCCCATCGGCAAGCTCTCCGGGGGCCAGCAACAGAAAGTCTTGCTCGCACGCGCTCTCGCCAAAGACCCAAAGATTCTACTCCTAGACGAACCATTCAGCCATCTCGATTTTGCGGCGCGCGACGGAGTCGCTGAGCTTATCGCGCGCTGGCATCGCGAGCGAGCGCTCGCGACGCTCATCGTGCTCCATGATCTTGAAGCGATCCCGCCAAGTTGCCATCGCGTGGTCTTGCTCGATGAGGGGCGCGTGAGACAAGACGGGGCGCGCGAGCGCGTCTTGCAGGCCTTCGCACTATCTTACAGAAAATGAAGCGATGTACGGGTTACCGTGGAGCTTGTTCATAACTCTCTTGAGCGGGGCGGCCCTGACCGGCGCGGCCTGTGGGCTGTTGGGGACGTTCGTTGTGCGGCTTCGTCTAAGCTCGTTGGGATTCACTATGTCGCACGCGGCCTTCGCTGGGGCAGCCTTGGGGTTGGCCACAGGGGTAGAGCCGTTGGCTCTCGCTTTACTTGGCGCTATCGCAACAGCAGCCGTGCTCGGGCCGATAGCTGAGCGCGCCAAGCTCCCCGCTGATGTTATCACTGGGGTGCTCTTCCCATTTGCGATGGCCTTGGGCTTGATCTTTCTCTATCTTGCGCCGGGCACAGCGATGAGCAGCTCAGCTTTAGGGCTGCTATGGGGGAGTCTCTTAGCGATGACTCATACAGATCTCATACGGTTGGCTGGGCTTACGGGAGCTATCGTGCTCATCGTTGGGCTCTTTTTCAAGGAGTTTCAAGCCTTGCTGTTCGACCGCAAATTAGCTGAAGAGTCAGGCATCCCCACCCGACCGTTCTATTATGTGATTCTCTTTCTCACAGGGGTGACTATTGCTTTAGCGCTGCGCTTAGTGGGGGGACTGCTCGTCTTTGTTCTATTGCAGAGCCCTGCTGCTACGGCGTTTCAGTTCTTTTCTGACTTGAGAAAGATCTTCTTTGGGGCGGCCCTATGGGGGGTCATCTACGCGGGCGTGGGCTTAGCGTTGTCCTTTGCGTTCGATCTTCCCATAGGGAGCGCCATCGTGCTCGTCTCAACTGTCGGGTTTGGATTGGCAGTCTGGCGCTCCCCGAAGCGTCGCCGTGCTTGACTCCGAAACTGCTTTCACTGACACAGATCATAGCAACTCCAGCCTTGCGCCGGTACAATGAAGTCCAATGAAAGGGTGAGATCATGCACTACCCTGCTTGGTATGTCCCACTGCTGACTTCCCCAATGCTGATCGCGGTCATCGCGATCTTGCACGTCTTGGTCTCGCACTACGCCGTGGGCGGTGGGCTCTTTCTCGCTGTAGAAACGCGCTACGCCTATCGCACCCATAACCGAGAGTATTTGGCGTATCTGAGAGATCACGCGTGGTTCTTTATCTTAATCACAGTGGTCTACGGCGCGATCACGGGAGTGGGGATTTGGTGGACGATTGGGCTGGCTTCACCCTTAGCGACGGAGACGCTCATTCACACGTTTGTTTTTGGCTGGGCCATGGAGTACGTCTTCTTCGTCCTGGAGATCGTCTCGGCGTTTATCTTCTTTTACTATTGGGGAAGATTGGAGCCCAAGGTCCATCAAGTGATGGCCTGGATCTACGCGTTCTCGGCGTGGATGAGCTTGGTCTTAATCACGGGCATCACGGCGTTTATGCTCAATCCCGGAGCCTGGGTCGAGACGAAAAATTTCTGGGTGGGCTTCTTCAACCCCCAATTTGTTCCCCAGGTGATCGCGCGCACCGGTGGGGCGCTCTTGCTCAGCTCGCTCTATGTCTATGTGCACGCGGCGTTCAAGGTGCATGACCAAGCGTTACGCGATCTGATCGCCTCGCGTTCGACTTTGCCCGCTTTGGTAGGTGCGGCGTGCGTAATTCTCGGTGGTGTGGGCTGGTATCTCTTCCTGCCGGAATCGGCCAAGGCTGCCCTTGCTGCCGCCAGCTCGCTCAACATCATGATGGTCTTGATCTTCGCCCTCACTATCGTTGTCTTCGCCATGCTCTATCTGGGGCCCTATCGCAATCCTGGCTGGCTCAGTCCCGGCTTTGCCATCGTGCTATTGGGATTAGGGCTGGCGGTCTTCAGTGCGGGGGAATTTGTTCGCGAAGCTGTGCGCAAGCCGTATATTATCTATAACGTCGTCTACGGCAATCAGATACTCCCGGAAGAACTCGCTTTTGCTTCGGGAGAAAGGCTATTTAGAGGGGGGCACGTGGACGAGCGCCTGGGTGCGCTCACGTTACCCGGATGTTGTGCAATCCCATCAGATTAACGAAGCAAAGCTTTTGGCTCTACCTGAAGCGGACCAACAAGAGCTGGGCAAGGCTTTATTTATGTATCACTGTAGTTCGTGTCATGCGACGCGCGAGGGCTATGCAGCAGTTGCGCAGATGCTGCGTGGCTGGACGCCGGAGATGACAAGACATCTCGTAGAGAATCCAGAGAAGTTTCACTTCTTCATGCCGCCATGGGCGGGGACGCCCCAGGAGGCTGAACTTCTGACGAAGTATCTGATCTCGATTGCGCCGCCGCGTCCAGGAGGGATGCGCTAGCTATGAACCCCACAGATCTCATTGGTCCACCCAGCCCACTGGGATACCCAGCTCCCTATTGGTTTCTCGTGACGTTCAAGGTGCTAGGTTTCACCCTTCATATGGGGCCGATGCACTTGTGGTTTGCTGGGATTCTTCTGGCGATGGCGCTGGCGCGCTGGGGTGGCCCGCAAGCTCAGCGATATTCGGCTCGGCTGATGCGCCAGATGCCCATTATTATCGCGTTAGGGGTGAACTTCGGGATCGTACCCTTGCTCTTCACTCAAGTTGCATACTATCGGGTCTTTTATCCGGCGACGATCTTGATGGCTTGGCCTTGGTTTTTGATTATTGTTTTATTAACGTTTGCGTATTACGGGGTCTATATCTACGTGACAGGTCTCAAAGATAACGCAGAGCTGACACCGCTCAAGCGGGCAGCTGGCTGGGGTTCGGCGATCTTCTTTCTCTTGATCGGGTTTCTCTTCTCTAACGGCTTCAGCCTCATGACGAATCTGCAGGCCTGGCCAGAGCTTTTGCAGAGCACGAGCGTCGCGGGGGCGCCGTTAGGCACTGCTCTCAATACGTCGGATCCGACGCTGCTGCCTCGCTGGCTGATGATGTTCGGGGTAGCGTTGACGACAGTCGCCGCGTATGCCGTTTTCGATGCGGGGGTCTTCGCTCACCGCGAGAGCCAAGAGTATAAGCGTTGGGTCGCGAGTTTCGCATTGAAGCTCTACACCGTTGGCTTGGTATGGTTCGCGGCAATGGGCTCGTGGTATGTCTTTGGCACATGGCCTGCCGATGCGCGTGATCAGATGTTCTCCAGCCCCTTGATCATTCTGACCGCGCTGACGGCGCTAGGGCCAGGGCTCCCCTGGCTCTTAGTCTTCTTTCAGAGGGAGCAGATCACTCAGACGCTGGCGATTCTCACGGGGCTGGCGCAGTTTGGTCTTTTGGGGCTGAACGCGATCAGCCGCCAGGTTCTCCAGAACATTGAGTTGAGCGCGTTCTTGGACGTCACCGCTGAGCCGGTCAATCTCCAGCTCAGCCCGCTGATTGTCTTCCTAGTGCTCTTTGTGCTCGGGCTGGGCGTTGTAGCATGGATGATCCAAAAGATCCTTCAAGCGGAGCGCCGGCCGACCGAAGCTTAAAGCAAAGGGAGACTGAACAAAAACGTTGCTCCTTGCCCAGGTGTGCTCTCTACCCAGATGTGTCCGCTGTGCGCTTCAATAAAATATTTAGCGATAGCGAGCCCTAAGCCGGAGCCGCCCGTCGCTCGCGAGCGTGACTTATCGGCTCGCCAGAAACGCTCGAAGACATAAGGTAGATCTTCAGGTTTGATCCCGGGCCCAGTATCGCTTATCTGAACTACGGCTTCGCTTCCGCGCACGGTAAGCACAAGACGAATCTGCCCCTCTACGGGGGTGTAACGCTCAGCGTTGGTCAAAAGATTGAGCAGGACTTGCTCGATGCGTTGCGCATCAATCTCGACAGAGACGGGGTCGTGAGGAAGCTCAAGAGTGAGTGTGATGTTCTTTGCTCTAAGCTGAGGGTCAATGACTGTGACCGCGTGCTGCACGAGCTCTCGCAGGTCTGTGACTCTTTTCTCTAGGCGCAGTTCCCCAGCTTCGGCTAAGCTCAGCTCGCGCAGATCGCTCACAAGACGCGCCAAGAGCACGCTCTCTTCGTGAATAGATGCGATGACCTCCGGGGTGGGCTCGTACACATTATCAAGGATCGCCTGAAGATTGCCCTGAATGACCGTCAAGGGCGTGCGCAATTCGTGAGCAATATCGGCGATCATCTGGCGCCGCAGCTTCTCAGATTTTTCCAGACGTTCAGCCATGCGATTGAAGGACTCTGCCACGTGCCCGATCTCGTCGTGGGATGTGACCGGAACGCGATGGCTGAAGTCCCCGTGAGCCAGACGCTGTGATGCTCGATCCAAATGTCGTAACGGGGCAACGACCCCGCGCACGAAGAGCCCACCAAGCACTAAAGCCGCGCCCGCCGCTATGAGGCTTGCCAGCGCCAGTGCGCGCCTGACGGAACTTAAGAACTGTTCTTCGAGCACGGAAAGACGATGAACCCCGGAGGCAGGCACGAGCGTCCCTACGAGCGCGTTGTTCACTATGATGGGTACGCCCATCGATTCTACAATTTCACGCGAGATCTGAGAAGGACCCTCTCCAATCAGCACGCGACCCTCAGCGTCCACGAGCAAGAAGCTTTGCCAAGGATCTGCCCAAGGAGGGCCTTTGCCGCGTCCAGGTCGCTCGCGCTTGAAGAGATTTTCTACGCCTTCCCAGCTTTGGTGCTGAGTGTAGTATTCTGCGAGAAGTGGGGCTAATAATTGGGCTTGCTCTGTGCTGCGCTGACCGCTGAAGATCGCAAACTGTTGCGTCGTCGACCGATCAACGAGCACGTACGAGATGAGCGTTCCCAGGGCGATCACGACAGCAAATATCAGCCAGAGCTTGAGCGCCACAGGACGGTCGCGAAAAAAACTCATATATCACAACTCCCGGAATTTATATCCCACGCCACGAACTGTTACGATATACTCAGGGTTCTGTGAATCACGCTCGATCTTCCTGCGCAGATTCTTTATATGCGTGTCGATAGTGCGATCGAGGGTCGCATAGGTTGTCCCAGAGAGCGCTTCGATGAGCTGGAGCCGCGTGAAGACCCGGCCTGGCTGCTCTGCTAGCGTTGCTAATATCTTAAACTCAATGGGCGTCAGATCGAGCGGTTTCCCGTTCAAATATGCCGTGTAGCTATCAAGATGGATAACGAGATCACCTGCTTCAATCACAGAGGGCTTCGATACGCCCTCCGCACGGCGGAGCACCGCGCGCACACGAGCGACTAATTCTCTGGGATTGAACGGCTTGACAACGTAGTCATCGGCCCCGATCTCTAAGCCCGCAATGCGATCGGCATCCTCAGCGCGCGCTGTCAGCATAATAATGGGCGTGCCCGACTTTTGCCGAATCTCCCACGCGACGTCTAACCCGTCTATATCAGGGAGCATCAAGTCCAAGACGACAAGAGCGGGCTGCTCGACCTTCCAAAGCGTGAGAGCATCTTTGCCGTTGGAAGCGGTCACAACCGAAAAGCCCGCTTGCTGCAAATACGCTCGCACCAACTGTACAATCTTGAGTTCATCGTCCACGACTAAGATCTTCTTGGCCATAGCGTTTACAGTATACGCTCGGGTGGATAACAGAGCCAGCCGCCAGGCGGGAGTGTCCTGGCGGCTGCGCTTGCTGTGTGTAGTTTAGATTAGCGACGACAGCGCGGGCCTGTGCCATCGCGTGCCCTGAGGGTGACCCCTCGACCGTCTCTCCGACCTGTCCGCGCTGGAGGCCCAAATTGCCCCGCACCCGGAGCGCGATTGATCGTGCTGAATACTTCAGTGCGTGCTTCCGTCCAGAGCTTTTGGAGCTCTTCTAAGGTTATGCCGAGCTTCTCAGCGAGGATCTGCCACACAGTTCCCTGACCTTGAGGAGCTACAGGCTGAGAGATGGGCTGCCACGCTGCTGCCCAGGCCACTCCGGTAAGCATCCCCACGAGCGCCACGACGCCGACTAGGATTATCACGCTTCGCTTCATCATTGGTCATCTCCTTTCTCTATAGTTTTTCGTTCTATGGTCTCCGAGGTCCTGGACCTCGACCTGTGCCACACTGCTGGAACGCCGGCAGATGGTTGTTGAGCGAGACATCGCGCAGGTGCATCATGACCCAGCGCAGATCGGGCCGCTGCACAAACGTCAAGAACTGGTCGTACATGGCAGCATTGGCTATCTCCGCTGCTACAGCTTGCTCGCACGCCTCCCAGATCGTTGCTGGGACTTGGAGATTCCCTAAGAACGTATCCGACGGCACAGGCACATCGTACTTGGCGAAATAGAACTTCCATAGCGCGATATGCTGCGCTTCGGCTTGCACGATGTTCGCAAACGGAAGAACCGGCCCAAACTTCTCTATGACAGCTAGATAGAACGCATGAGCGCGATACTCGTCATTGATGCTGTCAACCATTGCCTGAACTGTCTGAGGGTCAAGGCGCATCTGCGCCGTTCCGACAAGACCGAACAACCCGATCGCGAGCACGCTCGCGACGCCAACTACCGTTATGAGCTTCTTCGTCATAGTTTGGTCACCTCGGCTATGACTATAACAGGGTGATATAAAGAGTCCATGAAGAGACTATGGAGATTTGGTGAAGGCTTGTCGGAGGCCTTCGTTTCGTTTACAATGAAGTCACTTTACTGAAAAGGAGCTATAGCAATGCTCAGCAAGAGACTGAATGCAGCTTTGAACGACCAGATCAGAGCCGAGCTGGAGTCGGCGTATATCTATCTCTCGATGTGCGCGTATTTTGAAGCGCAAAACCTTCAAGGGATGGCTCACTGGATGCGCCTGCAAGCCCAAGAGGAAGTCAAGCACGCCATGAAGATCTTCGACTTCATCAACGACCGCGGTGGGCGCGTCGCTCTCCAAGCCCTAGCCCAGCCCCCAACGGAGTTCAAGTCTCCACTCGATGCCTTTCAAAAAGCCCTAGCACACGAGAAAAAGATCACAGGGCTCATCTATAAGCTCTATGATCTGGCTGACGACGAAGACGATTACCCTACCGAAGTCATGCTCCAATGGTTCATCGAAGAACAAGTCGAAGAAGAGAAGAGTGCCAGCGAAGTCGTCGCGCAATTGGAGCTCATCGGAGACCAGGGTGCAGGGCTCTTGATTCTCGATAAGCACTTAGGGGAGCGCAAGGCCGAAGAAGATTAAAAGAGCTTAGGCACAAGGGTTCACCGAAAAAAGATCACAGGAGTTTGGGTCTTCACCCGCACGCGCACCCTGCTGGCCAGCGGAAAGTGCGCTCCTGCAGGCTGGAGGCTGCGCAGCGCTTCTCCAGAAGAGAGGCGAACTGTTACAAGCTGCATCCCACCGCGATAGCGCCGCGAGACGATGAGGCCCTCACCTCTGTACCCCTCTCTTTCTCCCAGGGGAGAGGGGCCGGGGGTGAGGGTGAGGAGAGGGGCCAGGGGTGAAGGAGCCAACTCTACCTCCTCGGGCCGCACCATCACGTCAACGAGAGTGCCCTCCGGCAAGGGCCTTGGCAGCGCAAAGCATCCCACGGTCGTCTCGATGCAACTCCCCCGCACCCGCCCGGTGAGAAAATCCGCGTGCCCAATAAACTCCGCAACAAAACGCGTCGCTGGCTCGCGATAGAGCCGCTCTGGGCTATCTATCTGCTCCAGCCGCCCGGCGTTGAGCACCGCGATACGATCGGCCAGCTCAAAGGCTTCTTCTTGGTCGTGGGTGACAAAGACAGTAGTACAGTTCAATCTCTGTAAAAGCAATTTCAGTTCACTGCGCATCTTGGGTCGTAGGTCGGCATCCAAGTTCGAGAAGGGTTCGTCGAGCAATAAGACCTTGGGGTTCGTTGCCAATGATCTCGCCAAGGCGACCCGCTGCTGCTCCCCGCTCGATAGCTCATGGGGATAGCGGTGAGCGAAGCCGTCAAGTCCGACCAGATGCAGCAGTTCATCGACGCGGACCCTCACTCTTTCGCCCCTCTCCCTGGAGAGGGGCCGGGGGTGAGGGTGTGTAATCCCAAACGCAATATTCTCGAACACCGTCAGATGGGGAAAGAGCGCATAATCTTGAAAGACCATACCGACGCCACGATCCTCAGGCTCGACCCAGTGGGTCGCGTCTGCGACCACGCGCCCATCTATTAGAATAGTGCCGGAATCGGGGCGCTCAAAGCCCGCGATCAAGCGCAACAGTGTGGTCTTCCCCGATCCCGACGGGCCGACGACCGCGAGGAGCTCGCCTCTGCCTACAGCGAGCGAGAGCGGCCCCAAAGCCGGGCGTGGGCTGTTCGGAAATCTCTTGACGAGATCAGCAATCTCAATGATGATCGTCTCAGTCGCCATGGCGGACCTCTGGTCGGTCGCCCACTCTGAGAAGAGAGAGCATGGGGAGGGAAAGGACGATTAAGAGCAACGCCGGCCCAGCGGCTTGGGCATAGAAGCCCTCCCCAGCAGCAATCCATAGGCGCACGGGCAGCGTATCAAACCCCGGCGGCCGCAAGAGCAGCGTTGCCGGCAGCTCCCGTAGGGCATTCAGAAATACAAACGTCCAGCCGGCGGCTAAGCTCGGCGCCACTAACGGAAAAGTCACGCGCCGCCACACGCTGAGGGTCGCGTGCCCAAGTGAACGGGCGGCCTCTTCTAAGCGCACCGGCACCCGCGCCAGCCCTGCTTCAGCTGCTTGCACCGCATGGGAGAAGAACCGAACGATATAAGCGAAAATCACTGCCCATACGGTGAAGTAGAGCGACGGTACGAGACGATGGAGCAAGAACGCCAAGGCTAAAGCGATCAGCACCCCTGGCAGGGCTTGGCCAGCCTGGGCCAGTCGGACAAGCCCGTGCTGTTCATATCGGACAGCTCTGTACGCCAGAGGCCAAGCCAAGACCAGGGCGAGGGTCGCCGCGGCTCCAGCGCTAAGCAAGCTGTTCCCAGCGTACTGGACCAGATCCATAACCGATGTGCCCCACAAGGCCGCAGTGGGCTTAGGATTCAGCCATCCCTCGAGCAGCCAATAGAGCGAGATCCCCGCCGGCAGGATCAACCCCCACACGAGAACACCTCCTACACACCCGAGCGCCAGCCATCTGCCCCAGGGGCTCAACGGCACCAGCGGGAGCGACCGTTGAGAAGCTTTATAATAATGCCGACCGC
>FWWM01002894.1_pt1 | contig 35565 bp, 39 predicted proteins | sample 2228351 | NCBI WGS metagenome assembly FWWM01 (sample SAMEA103939774, study PRJEB20133) | metagenome
CCGCGCCACGGCCATCGCGCGCCTCCGGGAAGCCTTATCCGCCTACGTGATCCTCGGCCCGACCACGAACCTCGCGTTTTTGCAGGACGTGCTGGCTCATCCGGCCTTCGTCTCCGGTGAGCTCTCCACCCGGTTCCTTGTGGACCACTTCGCGAACTGGCACCCGCACCCTCCCCCGGAGGAGGCCTTCGCCGTGGGAGCGGCCCTGGCCGGGTACACCCCGACTCCGTCGGCGCCGCGGCCGCAGGGGTTTGTGGATCCGTGGGACCGGCTGCGGGGGTGGAGGCTTGGGTGAGGCCGGAGCGGTTCCTGCTGCGGTGGCGCGACCGGGCCGTGGAGGTGGAGGTGCTCGCGGGGTCCCCGATGGTGGTCGTACGCACGGGCGGCGAGGAATACCGGTTCTCCCTGCGGCGGTTGGGGCCGAACACCTACGCGGTGGCCGGGGACGGATGCCGGTGGGTCGTGCACTTCGCCGCCGAGGGCGACCGCTACCACCTCCACCTGGGCGGCCGGGTGTACACGTTGACCCGAGAGGCCTCCCTCCGCCGCCCCGAGCCCTCCGATCAGGACGTCCGGGCGCCCATGCCCGGCGTGGTCACCCGGATCCTCGTGCAGGCCGGGCAGGTGGTGGAACGGGGTGAGCCCCTCTATGTGCTCGAGGCCATGAAGATGGAGACCACGGTCCGCGCTCCGGTCCGGGCCCGGGTGGAGAGGATACGGGTCGAGCCCGGGCAGCAGGTGGAGGGCGGAAGTGAGGTGGTCGAGCTGGAGGTGCTCCCGTGACCCTTCCCCTCGACGGCCTTCCCTCCTCGGTGCGGGTCGTGGAGGTCGGGCCCCGGGACGGGCTGCAAAACGAGCCGGAGGTCCTGCCGGTAGAGGTGAAGGTGGCGTTCATCGAGGCCCTGGTGGAGGCGGGGCTGCGGTGGATCGAGGTGGGGTCGTTCGTGCGGCCAGACCGGGTGCCCCAGATGGCGGATACGGAGGAAGTGGTGCGGCGGCTGCGGCCGCGGGAGGGGGTGCGGTATATCGCCCTCGTGCCGAACCTGCGGGGACTGGAGCGGGCCGTGGCCTGCGGGATCCGGACCATCGCGGTCTTCACCGCGGCCACGGACGCCTTCGCGGAGGCCAACCTCGGCATGACGGTGGACCAGTCTCTGCGGACCTTTCGGGAGGTGGTGCGGGAGGCGCACCGGGACGGAATGGCGGTGCGCGGGTACATCAGCGTGGCGTGGTGGTGCCCCTATCGTGGCCGGGTGAACGCCGGGACCGTGCGGCGGGTGGCCCTGGAGCTCCTCGGGATGGGCTGCGAGGACGTAAGCGTGGCGGACACCGTGGGGGCCGCCACACCCCGGGAGGTGCAGGAGCTGTTGGGGCTGCTCCTCCGGGACGTGCCCGCGGATCGGCTTTGCGTCCACTTCCACGACACCCGCGGCACCGGGCTCGCCAACGTGCTCGCGAGCCTGCAGATGGGGGTGCGGACGGTAGACGCCTCCGCAGGAGGGCTGGGAGGCTGTCCCTTCGCGCCCGGGGCCCTCGGCAACGTCGCCACCGAGGACGTGCTCTACCTGCTGCACGGGATGGGGATTGAGACCGGGGTGGACCTGGAGAAGGTCCGGGCCGCGAGCCGGAAGCTCGAGGCCGCGCTCGGCCGCCCGCTTCCCTCCCGGGTCCTACGGGCAGGTCCCTTCCGGCGTCTACCCCAATAGCCCCCTGCGGTGCCTTCCCCGCAGGAGCCTTCCCTCTCGGAACCGGCTGAGGGAGAAGATCCGGAGGTCGACGGTGGGCTCTTCGCCCGCAAGCCACCGGCTCAGCTCCTCTCCCAGGGCCGGGCTGAGCTTGAACCCGTGGCCGCTGAACCCCGCGGCCAGGTAGAGCCCCTCGATCCCCTCCACCGGGCCCAGGATGGGCTGCCAATCGGGGGTGACGTCGTAGATGCTGGCGTATCCGCCCCGGAACCGGGACTCCTGGGCCTGTGGGAAGCGCGTGCCCCACAGCCGGGCCACCCGCTCCACGAAGCTCAGGTCCACACCCGCGTTGAACCCGTCGGGGTCTACGACCTCCTCCGGCTCCTCCTCCAGCACGCCCACGAGGGCCGTCCCTCCGGTCTCGGGCCGCGCGTAGAACCCGAGGGCCAGGTCCTCCAGCACAAACCGCAGGGGGCCGAAGGCCGCCGGCGGCGCGAGGTGGACCACCTGCTCCCGGGCCGCCACGATGGGAAGCTCGATGCCAACGGTCTGCAGGAGCCCTACACTCCACGCTCCCGCGGCCACGAGGACCGTCCCGGTGTCTACGGACCCTTGGGCGGTGCGCACCCGGACGACCCGGCCGTTCCGGACCTCCACGGCCTCCGCCCGCACTCCTTCCTCGATCTGTGCACCGTGCGCGCGGGCCGCGGCCGCGAACGCCGTCGCGGTGGCGTATCCGTCCGCGAACCCGGAATCCGGTTCGTAGACGCCGCCCGCGATCCCCTCCGGGTTCAGCCGGGGGTCTAGCCGCATCACCTCCTCGACGGTCAGCACCTCCACCCGAACGCCAAGCCGCCGCTGCAGGGCCACGTTGGCCACGAGCCCCTCCCACTCTGCCTCCGGGACGAGCAGCACGAACCCCGTGCGGGTGAAGTCGGCGCTGCGGCCCGTGAGGGCCTCAAAGTGGCGGAACGTGTCCAGGCTGCGCAGGGCGAGCTGGATGAGGGGCTCAAAGGAGTAGTGGAGCCGGATGATCCCGACCGTGCGGGCTGTGGGACCGCTTCCCACCCGGTCCCGCTCCAGGAGGAGCACCCTGCCGTGCCGGCGGCGCGCCAGGTGGAAGGCGGTACTGGTGCCCATACACCCGCCGCCGATGATGACCACGTCCGCAGCCGCCATTCCTCGACTATTTTCCCTTGCCCGAGGGCTCCGGTGCCACCGGCCGGCTCGCTGAAGGCCGACTCCCTTGCGCCTCCCCGGGAGACCCGGTACACTGAAGGCGATGGGCCGGCGTCAGGTCTGCGCGTTCTACGCACCCCGCCAGTGCATCTGTCCTGTGCGGGGGTAGGGGTCCTTCAGGGACCTACCTCCGCGCTCTCAGGTTTCCCCTGCTAAAACCGGTAAACACTCTGGCTTGGAGGCTTTTCCATGTTGGCCGAGGACCTGGTGAAGGGATCCGGGCAAGCGGGTGACCGGATGGACGGCGTCCTGGACTGCCGAGGGCTGGTCTGCCCGCTTCCCCTCATGAAAACCCAGCAGGCGCTGCGCGGCCTGCAGGTCGGACAGGCCCTCGAGGTGCTGGCCACCGACCCCCAGTTCCAATTGGACCTCGAGTCGTGGGCCCGCCAGGCCGGGTACGAGGTGGTGCCGCTAGGGGCTCTGGACGGCGCGTACCGGTTTCGGGTCCGCCGGACGCGGTAGGAGGGGATGCCGATGCGGAGGTGGGGATCCGCCGTCGCGGTGGCCCTTGTGGTGAACGGGTTCCTCGTGGTCCAGCTGCTGGCGGCGCAAGGCCCGCAGGCACCCGGAGGACGCCAGGCCCAGGCCGTGGTCGTCGAGGAGGACACGGTCCAGCGGCGTGCGGTGCAGCCCGGCGAGCGGACGGTGCTGGACGTGAGCACGACGGGGCTTGTGGAGGTGGTGATCTACGAGCATACGGGAGACGCGGAGGAGCTCGGCCGGTTGCAGTCCGGCCAGATCCCCCGAACCGCGAAGGTCTTCCGCGACGTCCAGTTCCTGCGCTACCCCCTCGCCAGCGACTCAGGGAGCACGTTCTTCGTGCGCGTCCGTCACCTCCGTCCCGGCAGGACCACCCTCCGCTACGAGCCTGGAACCATCGAGGAGGCGATGGGCCGGCTGCGGAGGGGGGAGAACCTGGTCCGCAACCAGGGGACGGTCCAGGTGCAGGGCGGGCGGCTGTGGATGCCCGTCTACCAGCTCGTGCCCGGGACGATCCTCCGGGTGGAGCTGCGGTCCGGAAAGGGCGCAGTGGGGCTCCTCAAGACCCGGGACTTCCTGGAGGTCCGGGACGGGCGGTCAAGCCTCCAGAGCCGGTGCGGGCCCCACCAGTGCCTCGTGAGCTCCTCGGGCCGGACGGTCCTGGAGCTCCGCCTGGCCGACTACGAGGACCGCTACCTGGTGGCGGAAGGAGAGGGGTTGGTGTTCTCCTACGAGGTAGTCGCCACCCCGGAGGTCCTCAACTACATCGCCACGTGCACGTAGGGGGTGAAGCATGGAGGCACTCACGCGGAGGCAGTTGCTCAAAGTCCTGGGCGGAGCGGGCCTGGCCGCGGCGACGGGTGGACTCGGTCAGGGGCTTCCGGGATGGGCCGTGGCCCAGGAGCCGGGCCGCCCTCTCCTCCCCGTCCCACGAGACGGGTGGTGATTATCGGGGCGGGCATCAGCGGCGCCACATGCGCCCGCACCCTCCTCAAGCTCGCGCCGGACGTGGAGGTCGTGATCCTGGAGCGCAACCTGAACTACGTCTCCGGCCCCTCCCACGTGGACTACCTCGTGGGCCTGGAGGACCCCAAGAAGGTCACGGTGACCTTCGAAGGGCTGGAGAGGTCCGCAACCTCCTGGAGAACCGCAGGCTGAGCCCGCACGCCTGGACCTGGGCCGGAGTCCTGGAGCTGCGCCGGGCCGTGGAGGCGTTCCGGGGCGGGGCCTTCGTCATCGCGGTTCCGCCGCCGCCCTACAAGTGCCCTCCGGGGCCCTACGAGGTGGCGTGCTTGGTCCACGACTACTGGCGGGCAAAGGGCGTCCGGGCGGAGGTGGTGGTGTTGGACGCGAGTGACCGCCCTCAGCCGCCGGTGCTGGCGGACCTTTGGCGGCGGATCCTCCAGGAAAAGGGCATCGTCTACAAGCCCAGCTTCAAGGTGGTGGAGCTGGATCCCGGCACCCGCACCCTCATCTCCGACCGCGGGGAGCGGCAGCGGTTCGACCTCGCGAGCGTCATCCCGCCCCAGCGGGCTCCCGTCTTCCTCGAGGAAGCGGGGCTTGGGACTCCCTTCATCCCCATCGACCCGGCCACGTTCCGCACGCGGGCGCAGGAGAACGTCTTCGCCTTCGGAGACGTCGCAGCCTCACCGTTCACCAAGTCCGCCTTCACCGCTTACCTCCAGGGCCGGAACGCCGCCTACGCGATCGCCCGGGCCCTCGGTCGGGACCTCGGGGAGCCGGATCCGGTCTTCAACCAGCGCTGGCCCTACGTCTCCCGCAGGGAAGCGCTCTTCGTGGAGGCCGCGTGGGACCGACAGGGGCGTCCCGTCCCGGCCCGTAGCCGGACCGCGGGGGCAAGCCCCAAGCACGTGGAGGACCGGAAGCGGTGGGAGTACGGGCTCCTGAGGGCCGTGTACGGGTAGCCCTCTTCCTGGCCCTGCTCGCCCTCGCCGGCTGCCAGGCGCGGGGGCAACGGGACGCGGGAGAACAGGTCCTGATAGTCACCGCAGATCCGGGGATGCGGTACGGGGGCCAGACCCCCGGTCCGGTCCTCAAGGTCCGAGCCGGGCAACGGGTGCGGCTGGTGCTGGAGAACCGAGACCAGCTGCAGCACGACCTGTGGGTCGTGGGACCTGAGGAGCGGGCCCCCTACCTCGACCCGGCCTTTCCAGGTGCGAGGACCCGGATCCTCGGACCCGGCGAGCGGGAGGAGATCCGGTTCGTGCCGGACCGACCGGGCCGGTACCGGTACGTCTGCACGGTGCCGGGCCACGACGCCACCATGTACGGGGAGTTCCTGGTGGAGGCGGTCCCGTGACCCAGACGGCCGCCGCCAGGGTCGTGCTGGCCCTGAGCCTCCTCACCGCGGCCACGGCCTACTTACAAGGGGTCCCGACCGCCGCCGGGATGCTGCTGCTGGGGCTGGGGTACGGGTTCGTCTTCCAGCGCACGCGGCTGTGCTTCGCCTCCGCCTTCTACGGGAACCGGGAGCTCCTGCGGGGGATCTTGGTGGCACTCGCGGTGGCCTGCGTCGGGTCGGCGCTGGTGATGGGACTCGGGTGGAACCGCACGAGCCGCCTTCCCGTCGGGATCCACACCCTGGTGGGCTCGGCCCTGTTCGGGTTCTGCATGCCCTTCGCAGGCGGGTGCATGACGGGAACCCTCTACCGCTTGGGCACGGGGCAGCCGAAGAGCCTCGCGGCGTTTCTGGGAATCCTCGTGGGCAACGGCCTCGGCGCCGCCTGGGTCTGGCCTGCTACGGAGCGGCTCCTGGAACGGGGATGGCGGGTGTACCTCCCGGACCTCGTGGGCCTGCTGCCCGCGCTCCTGCTGAACCTCGCGGTCCTGACCGTCCTCCTGCTGCAGGTCGGGTTTCCACCCCGTCCAGCTCCACGTCCCCGCCTAAGCCACCCTGGAGCCGTCCTCGACCGCGTCTTCAAGCAGCCTTGGGCCCCCTGGGCGGGCGGGCTCGCGTTCGGCGTGCTCTTCACCCTCCAGTTCGCGCACCACTCCGCCCTCGGGGTCCAGCTGCCGATCGCCCGGTTCGTGCTGTGGGCCGCAGGACAGGTGGAACCCGGGGTGCGGGAGCTCGCGTGGGCGAGGTACTGGGGAATGCGGCTTCCGGGCCTCGACCCCGGGTTCCACCTCGACGCGGGACTGATCTTGGGGGCGCTCGTGGCCGCCCTGGCCGCCGGGGAGTTCACGGGGTTCTGGCCCTGGCGGGCCCGGGAGGTGCTCACGGGCTTTCTGGGCGGGCTGGGGATGGGCCTCGCGGTGTGGATCGCCGTCGGGTGCAACGTCTCCGGGTCCTTCAGCGCCGTGGCCACCCTGCGGCTCGACGGCTGGATCTACGCCCTCGGGCTGTACCTGGGAGCCCGCGCCGGGCTGAAGGTTACCGGTTTCCTGGTCAGCCGCGGGTTCCTCTAGCCGTACGTGTAAAACCCCCTCCCCGTCTTGCGGCCGTGCAGGCCCGCCAAGGTCATCTGCTTGAGCAGCACGGGCGGGGCGTAGCGGGGGTCCTTGAGCTCCCCAAACATCGCCTCCGCGATGGCGTACGTGGTGTCGATCCCCACGAAGTCCAGAAGCTCAAAGGGCCCCATGGGGTGGTTGAGGCCCAGCCGCACCGCGGTGTCGATCTCCTCCTTCGTCGCGATCCCCTTCTCCAGGGCCCGCACCGCGTCCAGGAGGAACGGCACCAGCAACAGGTTCACCACAAACCCCGGGTAGTCCTTGACCACCACCACGGTCTTGCCGAGGGACTCCGCAAAGGCCCGGCAGGTCGCCACGGTCTGCTCGCTGGTGAGTTGGCCCCGCACGAGCTCCACGAGCCTCATCACGGGGACCGGGTTGAAGAAGTGCAGGCCGCAGAACCGGTCCGGACGCCGGGTCGCCGCGGCCATCTCCGTGATGGAGAGGGAGCTCGTGTTGCTGGCGAAGATCGTGGACGCAGGGCAGATCCCATCCAGGGCCCGCCAGACTTCCTTCTTGAGGTCCATGTTCTCCGGGACGGCCTCGATGACGAGGTCCGACTCCCTCAAGTCCTCCAGCCGCGTGGTCCCTTGGATCCGGGCCCGCGCCGCGTCCCGCTCCTCCGGCGTCATCCTCTGCCGTTCCACCGCCCGGGCCATGGACTGCTCGATGCGCCGCAACCCCGCCTGCAACAGCTCCTCGTTGACCTCCCGCACCACCACCTGGTACCCAGCCCGGGCGCACACCTCCGCGATCCCGGATCCCATGAGTCCGCATCCCACTACCCCCACGCGTTGGATCGCCATCTCCCTCACCTCCTTCCGGGGTATCCTGCGCGCCACCTGCGGCTCGGTCAGCTCGATGATGACCTCCTCCTGCGCCTGCTCGTCCAGCACGTACCACGCATCATACCCCTCCCGCGGGATGGCCTCGAGGGCCGCCTGGAGCATCCGGTGGTGCCGGGCGATCACCTCCGGCCCCACCCGGCGATCCCGGGACTCGTCCCGCACCACGCACGTCTGCGGAGAGGTGGCGAACACCAGGACCACCACGGGAACACCCGCCCCCCGGGCCAGGGCCTTGAGCTCCCGCCGGACCCGCGGGGAGAGGGCGGTGCTGTCCGCCACGGTGAGGCGCCCAAGCGCCAGCCGGTGGCGGATGAGCTCGTAGAAGACCTGGAAGGCCCGGCCGCTACTGGCGAGGTTGGCCTCGTCGTCGCTGACCATCGCCCGGCACCGGTCGCTGCTCACGATCTGGGTGTCCGAAAACCACTTCCGCGCAAACGTACTCTTCCCGCTTCCGGCAGGACCCACCAGGATCACCAGGGCGTTTTTGGGAATCGGAATCCGCCTCACGTCACCACAGTGTGCACGAGGGGAGGCCGGGAAGGAGAAGTCGGCCCGATGCGGTAGGCCGCCCGCACGCGGCGGGCCGCTTCCTCGGCGACCCCTTCGTCCCGATAGACCACCCGAACCAACGGCTGCCCCTTCTCCACCTTGTCCCCGACCTTCGCCTCTACCCAAAGCCCTACCCCGTGATCGATCCGGTCCTCCTTCCGGGTCCGACCCGCGCCCAGAATCACCGCGGCCCACCCGATGGCCTCCGTGTCCATGGCCTGCACGTACCCGCTTTCCGGTGCAGCGACCTCCACGGTCTTCGGAGCCCGGACCAGCCGTCCGGGCTCGTCCACCACCCGAGGGTCTCCGCCCTGAGCCTCCACCATCTCCGCGAGCTTGCGGAGCCCGGCCCCGTCCCGCAGGTGCGCCTCAAGGAGACGGCGTCCTTCCTCCTCCGCCCGCACCTGACCGGCCACGAGGAGCATCTGACTGCCAAGCCTGAGACACAGCTCCCGGACGTCCTCCGGTCCTTCCCCGCGTAGGACCGAGATCGCCTCCCCCACCTCCAGGGCGTTGCCGACCGCGCGTCCCAGGGGCTGGCTCATGTCGCTCACCACCGCCACGGTGCGCCGTCCCAGGGTCTGTCCGATCCCCACCATGGTCCGGGCTAAGGCCAGGGCGTCCTCCGGGCGTTTCATGAAGGCCCCGCTCCCGGCCTTCACGTCCAGGACGATGGCGTCCGCGCCGCCCGCGAGCTTTTTGCTCATGATGCTGCTGGCGATGAGGGGGAGGCTGTCGACGGTGGCGGTCACGTCCCGCAGGGCATAGAGCTTCCGATCCGCGGGCACGAGCCGCTCGGACTGCGCCACGATGGCGCACCCCACCCGCCGCACCTGCTCCCTGAACTGGTCCACGGGGATCTCCGTGCAGAGCCCCGGGATGGACTCCAGCTTGTCGATGGTCCCTCCCGTGTGCCCCAACCCCCGCCCCGACATCTTCGGCACCCGGACCCCGCAGGAGGCCACGAGGGGGACCACCACCAAGGAGGTCTTGTCCCCCACCCCGCCGCTACTGTGCTTGTCGACCTTCGGCCCCGGAACTCCGCTCAGATCCACCATCTCACCGGATCGGGCCATGGCGAGGGTGAGTGAGGCGGTCTCCTCCAGGGTCATTCCCCGGAAGTAGATGGCCATGAGGAGGGCGCTCATCTGCTCGTCGGGGATCTCTCCCCGCACGAACCCCTCGACGAGGAAGGCGATCTCCTCGGGCGAGAGGGTTCCTCCGTCCCGCTTCTTCCGGATGAGCTCAACCGCCCGCATCGAGCTCCCGCAGGATCCGCCGGACCAGCCGCACGAACCGCGGCTCCAACTCCCGGGCCACCCGGAGGACCTCCTCGTGGGTCACCGGTTGCACCCCCTCTCCCGTGGCCATGTCCGTGATGGCGGACAGCCCGAGCACCCGCATGCCCAGGTGCCGGGCCGCGATCACCTCCGGCACCGTGGACATGCCGACCGCATCCGCACCGAGCAGCCGCAGCATCCTGAGCTCCGCGGGGGTTTCGTAGGAGGGCCCCAGGACCGCCACGTATACCCCCTTCCGGAGCAGGATGCGCTCCTCCAGGGCGCACCGCTCCGCGAGGGCCACGAGCTCCGGGTCGTAGGCCCTGGACATGTCCGGAAAGCGAGGGCCGAGCCGCTCGTCGTTGGGGCCGAGGAGGGGATTGGTGCCCTGCAGGTTGATGTGGTCGGAGATCACCATGAGGTCTCCTGCCCGCCACTCCCGGTTGAGCCCGCCTGCGGCGTTGGTCACCACGAGCAGGCGGCATCCGAGGGCGTGCAGCACGCGGACGGGGAACACCACCTCCTGAGGCGTGTAGCCTTCGTAGAGGTGGGCCCGGCCCCGCAGGACCGCCACGGGCTTCCCTTCCAGGTACCCCAGGACCAGCTCGCCCGCATGGCCCTCCACGGTCGGACGAGGAAAGTGGGGGATCTCCCCAAAGGGCACGGCTCCTGCCCGCTCCACGTGGTCCGCGAGGCCGCCAAGCCCCGTGCCCAGCACGATCCCGATCCTGGGCTGAAAGGGGACCCGGGCCTGGATGGCCGAGGCCGCCAGTTGAACGCGCTCCCAGATCCCGCTCACGGCACAGGCATCCGGTCCCTCGGGTGCGCCCGGTCGAAGATCTCCCGCAGGTGCTCCCGGGTGAGGTGGGTATAGATCTGGGTGGTGGCGATGGTGGCGTGTCCCAGGAGCTCCTGCACGGCCCGCAGGTCCGCCCCGCCCTCCAGGAGGTGCGTGGCGAAGGAGTGGCGGAGCACGTGAGGGCTTACGGGAGCGCGGATCCCCGCACGCCGGGCATAGGTCCGCAGCATCTGCCACACCCACTGCCGGCTCAGCCGCCCGCCCCTGCGGCTGGTGAACAGCACCTCGGTCCTGCGTCCGCGCACGAGCACCGGCCTTGCCCGGCTCAAGTATGCCTCGAGAGCCCGCACGGCGTAGGAGCCCATGGGGACGATGCGCTGTCGGCGGCCCTTACCCATCACCCGCACGAGCTCCGCCTCGAGGTCCACGTCCCCCACCTCCAGCTCCACGAGCTCCGAGACCCGCAACCCGCTCGCGTACAGCAACTCCAGGATGGCCCGGTCCCGCAGCCCCTCCGGCGTGTCCGCAGGAGGCTGCGCGAGGAGGCGCGCCACCTCCTCCCGGGAGAGGACCTTAGGAAGAGGACGCCGGCGCCTGGGTCCGGTCACGTCCTCGGTGGGGTCGGTGCGGAGTTCGCCCTCCTGGGCGAGGAACCGGTAGAAGGCGCGGAGGGCCGAGAGCCGGCGCGCCGCGGTGGCCGGGGACATCCCCCGGTGCCGGAGGGAGAACAGGTACAGGGTGATCTCGGCCCGGGAGACCGCCCGCAGGTCCTGGATCCCGCGGCCGTGCACGAACCGGGCGAAGTCCAGGAGGTCGAGCCGGTAGGAGGCGCAGGTGTGCGGGCTATAGCCCGCCTCAAGCCGCAGGTGGTCCAAAAAGGCGTCTACGGGCACCAGGAGCCGAAGGAGCCCTTCATCCCCCATCGCGGAGTCCCAGCCGCTCGGCAGTGAGCAGGATCCCGAGGATGCTCTTCGCGTCCTGGATCTCCCGGCCGATCATGCGCTGCGCCTCTTCCAGCGGTACGCGCACCGTCTGGAGACCCTCCTCGTCGTGAGGCGGTTGCGGCCGGGGACGGAGGTCCGTGCACAGGTAGAGATGGACCCGTTCTGTGAGGAACCCGGGAGAGGGGTAGAACACGAGGAGCGGCTCCACACGCCCCGCCACCATCCCCAGCTCCTCCGCGAGCTCCCGGTGCAGGCACGCCTCCACGGTCTCCCCCGGCTCCAGGGTGCCCGCGGGGACCTCCAGGGTCCAGAGGTCCAGGGCCCGGCGGTACTGCCGCACGAGCAACACCTCGTTTCCGTCCGTCACCGGGACCATGGCCACAGCCCCCCGGTGCTCCACGATCTCGCGGGTCGCGAGCCGTCCGCTTTTGAGCCGGACCTCTTCCACCCGTACCCGCACCAGCCGCCCCTCAAACGGGTATCGGAATGAGAGAACCTCCTCCGGCCGGTCGTCCATGGCCTCCTCCGCGCGGTTTCCTAGACCCGGACCGGGGCCCGGGCGCGCTCCGCGTACGCCAGGGCCGCGGCCACGAAGGCCCGGTACAGCGGGTGCGGCCGGGTGGGCCGCGATTTGTACTCCGCGTGGAACTGGGTGCCCAAAAACCACGGGTGGTCGGGGAGCTCGATGATCTCCACCAGGTTCTTCTCCGGGTAGACCCCGCTCACTACTAACCCCCGCTCCACAAGCCGCGGCAGGAGCTCGTTGTTGACTTCGTAGCGGTGGCGGTGCCGCTCCCACACCACGAGCTCCCCATACGCCTGGTGGGCCAAAGTTCCCGGGACGAGGTGACAGGGGTAGCTGCCGAGCCGCATGGTCCCGCCTTTATCGCGCACCGCCTTCTGCTCGGGCAGGAGGTCAATAACGGGGTACGGTGTATCGGGGTCTACCTCCGTGGTGTTCGCGCCCGCCATGCCACACACGTTCCGTGCGAACTCCACCACGGCCCACTGCATCCCGTAGCACACCCCGAAGAACGGCACCTTCTTCTCCCGGGCGTAGCGGATGGCCTTCACCTTTCCCTCTACGCCCCGGCTCCCGAACCCCGGACACACCAGGATCCCGTCAAAGGGCGCAAGGCACGCCTCCACCTCCTCCTGCGGGAGGCCCTCCAGGTCCTCCGCATCCACCTTGGCGATCTCCACGTGGGTGCTGTGGGCGATCCCTCCGTGCCGCAGGGCCTCCACGATGCTCACGTAGGAGTCCTCCACCCCCATATACTTGCCCACGAGGGCGATGCGCACCCGGTGGCGGGGATGCTTGAGGCGGTGCACCATCTCCCGCCACGCCTCGAGGTCCGGCTCCCGGTCCGGAAGGCCCAGGGCTCGGGTCACGAGCCGCCCGAGGCCCTCCTGCTCGAGGATGAGGGGCACCTCGTAGATGGTCTCCGCGTCCCGGGCCTCGATCACCGCCTCCGGCTCCACGTCGCAGAACAGCGCGATCTTCTCCCGGACGGCCGGGGTGAGGGGCTGCGGGGTGCGGCAGACGATGATGTCGGGCTGGATCCCGATGCTGCGGAGCTCCCGCACGGAGTGCTGGGTGGGCTTGGTCTTCAGCTCCCCGGACCCCGGGAGGTAGGGAACGAGGGAGACGTGGAGGTACAGGCAGTCCTGCTCGCCCACCTGTCGCCGGAACTGCCGGATGGCCTCCAGGAACGGCAGGCTCTCGATATCGCCCACGGTCCCCCCCACCTCCACGATGACCACGTCTGCACCGCTCTGCTCCGCCACCCGCCGGATCTCGTCCTTGATCTCGTTGGTGACGTGCGGAATGATCTGCACCGTGGCGCCGAGGTACTCGCCCCGGCGTTCCCGCTGGATGACGGCTCCGTAGATCCGGCCCGTGGTGGTGTTGTTGTCCCGGCCGAGGTTGCTATCGAGGAACCGCTCGTAGTGGCCCAGGTCCATGTCCGTCTCCGCCCCGTCCTCGGTGACAAAGACCTCACCGTGTTGGTGGGGGTTCATGGTGCCCGCGTCCACGTTCACGTAGGGGTCGAACTTCAGCATGGTGACCCGTTGGCCCCGGGCCACCAGCAACCGGCCCAGGGACGCGGCCGTGATCCCTTTCCCCAGTCCGGAGACGACACCGCCGGTGATGAAGATGTACTTGGTCAAGGCGGGACCTCCTACTGTGTGGATTCTATCCGGGCCCCTTCCCCGGGACAAGCGACGGGGACCTACCGGGACGGCGCGCGGGCGCGCAGGAGCAGCTCCTGCGCGTGCTTCCGGCTCAGCTCCGTGGGCGGGTCTCCACCCAGCATCCGCGCGATCTCCTCCACCCGTTCCTCTTGCTCGATCCGGCACACCTCCGTGCGAGTCCGGCCGCCGGAGACGACTTTCCGGATGGCGTGGTGCACGTCCGCCTGTGCTGCGATCTGCGGGAGGTGCGTGACGCAGAGGACCTGGGCGCTGCGGGCGAGGGAGGCGAGCTTAGCGGCCACCACGTGCGCGGTCCGCCCGCCGACGCCCGCATCGATCTCGTCGAACACCATTACCGGAGTAGGATCCGCCTCCCGGAGGGCGCTGCGGAGGGCCAGCATGAGGCGGGAGAGCTCTCCGCCGGAGGCCACGCGGTGGAGCGGCCGCGGGACCTCCCCGGGGTTCGCGCTGAACAGGAACTCCACCCGATCCACGCCCCGGGCCGTCACCAGAACCCGGCGCGGTTCCGCTTCCTCCGGAGACGCGAGGAGCACGCCTTCCGGATCCTCCCGCACCTCAAACGCCACGGAGAACTGTGCCTGCGGCATTCCCAGGTCCTGCAGGTGCTCGGCGACCGACCGCTCCAGGCGCAGGGCCACTTCCCGCCGGAGCGCGCTCAACGCCGCGGCGGCCTGGGCGAGGGTAGCCTCCGCCTGGGCACGGGCGGCTTCCACCTCCGCCCGGTGCAGCTCCAGGTTCTCCAGCCGCGCGATCTCCTGGAGGGCGTGGTCGCGGTAGGCGAGGATCTCCTCCACCGTATCCCCATACTTCCGCTGCAGGGCCCGTAGGGCCCGGAACCGGGCTTCAACCTCCTCCAGTCGGTCCGGGTTTGCCTCCAGCTCCTCCACGTACCGCCGCAGGCTCACCGCGATCTCGTCGAGCTGGGCGCGCACCGTCTCCACGGCCTGCACGAGCGGCTGCAGCTCCGGGTCCCACTGGGAAGCCTGGCGGAGCAGGACGGACGCCCGTCCCACGAACCGCACGGCACCCTCCTCCCCGTAGAGGGCCTGGTAGGCGGCCCCTGTACTTTCCGCGAGCCGGCCCGCGTGCAGCAGCCGCGTGCGCAAGCTCACGAGCTCCTCCAGCTCCCCGGGCTGCGGCCGGACCGCCTCGATCTCCTGCACCTGCCAGCGCAGCAGGTCCAGGCGTTGCGCCCGCTCCCGCTCCGTCTGGTCGAGCTCCCCAAGCCGCTTGCGGAGCTCCGACCACCGCGCGAAGGCCCGGGCCACCTCCTCCCGGACGCGCAGCAGGTCCGGCCCGCCGAAGGCGTCCAGGAGCTCGAGGTGGGTCCGGGGCTCGAGGAGCCGCTGGCCTTCGTGCTGTCCGTGGATCTCCACGAGGTGGCCTGCGATCTCCCGCAGGGTCCCCACGGTCACGGGAGTTCCGTTGGCATACGCCCGGCCCCGGCCCCCGATCTCCCGCACCAGGATCAGGAGGTCGTCCTCCACGGGGACGCCCAGGTCATCGAGGGCCGCCCGCACCCCGGGCGCGCGGGAGAGGTCGAAGACGGCCTCCACCCGCGCCTCCGTCGCGCCCGAGCGGATCACGTCCGAGCCCGTGCGGTGCCCCAGGGAGGCGCCCAGGGCGTCGATGAGGATGGATTTCCCGGCTCCGGTCTCGCCCGTGAGGACGTTGAGGCCGGGCCCGAACTCCACCCGCACCTCCTCCAGCAGGGCGAAGTTGCGCACGTGCAGCTCCCGGAGCACTACCGGCCTCCCCAGCCGAACTTCCTCCGGAGGAGATCGTAGAACGAGGGCGGCCGCAGGCGCACGAGCCGCGTGCGCTCCGGGGCCTCCCGTACCTCCACCCGGTCTCCCCCCTGCAGGGGCACGCCGATCTGGCCGTCCACGGTGAGCCAGACGTCCTCCACGTCCTCCGCCACCTCGAGGACGGCCACGTCCGAGGCATCCAGGACCACGGGCCGGGCGTTGAGGGTGTGGGGGCAGATGGGCGTGACCACCAGCGCCCGGACCGTAGGGCTGAGGATCGGGCCGCCCGCGGAGAGGGAGTACGCGGTGGACCCCGTGGGCGTGGCCACGATGAGGCCGTCGGCTCGGTAGGTGGCGAGGTGCTCGTGGTTCACGTAGGCGCGGATGGGCATCAGCCGCGCGTACCCGCCCTTGGTGATCACCGCATCGTTGAGGGCCAGGGCCCGGTGGACGACGCGGTCCCCGCGCCAGACGGAGCAGGCGATCATCATCCGCTCCTCCACCGCGTACGCCCGCTCCGCGAGCCGCCCCACGGCCTGCGGGAGCTCCTCCGGCTGGACCTCGGCCAGAAACCCGAACCCACCCAGGTTCACGCTGAGCACGGGCAGGGCCCGGCGCGCGCACAGCCGCGCGGCCCGCAGGATGGTGCCGTCTCCTCCCGCGGCCACCACGGCGTCTGCCACCTCCACCAGGCGTTCTTCACCCGCGGACAACTCCTCGGCCTCGAGGAGTCCCGCGCTCTCCGCGTTCACCAGGACCGCTAAGTCCCGGGCCCGGGCCACCTGCACGGCCTGCTGCAAGAACACCCCCGCCTGCGGGAACGCCGCGAGCTTTTCCGGATTGACGAAAAACCCGATGGCCTTCACGGGATGGCCTGCGCCTCCTCCACGGCCCGGTCGATCTCCGATTCCGTGAGGACCACGGGCGCTCCTTTGGAGAACAGCACAAAGAACTCCGCGTTGCCCGCGTCTCCTCGGATGGGAGAGGGGATCACGGACCGGGCGCCGAGGCCGTGCGGTGCGAGCTCCTGTACGACCTTCCGGATCACCGCCCGGTGCACCTCCGGGTCCCGCACCACCCCCTTTTTCGCCACGCCGCGGCCCGCCTCGAACTGGGGCTTGATCAGGGCCGCCACCGGTGCACCTTCCCGCAGAAGCCCCACGATGGGCGGAAGGGCCCGGGTGAGGGAGATGAAGGAGACGTCCGCGCACGCGAAGTCCAGCGCCTCTGGGATGAGCCGTGGGGAGAGGTCCTTCGCGTGGGTCCGTTCCAGCACCACCACCCGGGGGTCCTCCCGGAGCTTCGGGTGGAGCTGGCCGCGGCCCACGTCCACCGCGTACACCCGCTTGGCCCCGTGCTGCAGCAGGCAGTCCGTGAACCCTCCCGTCCCTGCTCCGAGGTCCAAGGCCACCGCCCCGCGCACGTCGAGCCCGAACGCCACGAGGGCCCGCTCCAGCTTCAACCCACCCCGGCTCACGTACGGGTGGTCCGGGCCCCGCACCTCGACGTGCGCGTCTTCCCGCACCGGGGTCCCGGGCTTGTCGGCCCTCCGCCCGTCCACAAACACCCGGCCTGCCAGCACGTACGCCTGGGCCCGCTCCCGGCTGGGCGCGAGCCCCCGCCGCACGAGGAGCACATCAACCCGCTCCTTCTTCGCCGCGGTTACCATGCCCGCTCCACCGCAAACCGCGCCAAGGCCCGCAGCACCTCCGCCCGGTCCCCGAGGGGCTCGAGGGCCTGCAGGGCGGCCTCGAGCTCTGCCCGGCTCATCAAGCGGGATTCGTCCAGGCCGAACGCCTTCGGGTAGGTGGCCTTCGGGAGGTGGGCTTCCTCCTCCGCATCGAGGAGGTCATCCGCGATCTGGAAGGCCACACCCAGGTGGTCCCCGTAGGCGGTGAGGGGCCCGAGATCCGCCACCGAGCCGCTCAGGATCGGACCCAGGCGCGCGCAGGCCCGGATGAGGGCACCGGTCTTCCGGCGGTGGATCTCGGCCACGCGGCTCAGTGCGAACTCCCCGCGCTCGGCCAACAGATCCAGCACCTGCCCCCCCACCATCCCCCTGGGGCCGATGGCCTCCGCCACCTCCTGAACCGCCCACGTCACCCGATCCGGTGGAAAGCCCTCCTCGGAAAGCTTCACGAGCCACGAGAAGGCGAGGGCGTGCAGGGCATCGCCCGCGAGGATCGCCATGGCCTCCCCAAAGGCCACGTGGCAGGCGGGCCTTCCCCGGCGCACGGGGGCGTTATCCATGCTGGGGAGGTCGTCGTGGATGAGGGAGTAGGTGTGGATGGCCTCCACGGCGCACGCGGCCCGCAGGACCCGCTCGGGATCTAACCCGCAGGCCTCGCTGCTCGCCAGGACCAAAAGCGGCCGGAACCGCTTACCGGCCCCGAGCACACTGTGGCGGATGGCACGGTGGAGGACGCTCGGTTCTTCTGCCTCAGATGGGAGCCACCGGTCCAAGGCCTCCTCGACCCTGGGGCTCCAGGTGCGGAAAAACTCCTCGAGGACGAGCTCAGTACCGGATGGAAAACCCATGCTCCCCCCGCGGGTGCTCCCACCGGACCTCGAAAGCCTCCACCCGCGCGGCCCGGGGCCCCTGGCGCATGGCCTCGAGGAAGCGGTGCACGGCCTCCGGGTCTCCCTCCGCCACGATCTCCACCCCACCGTCCGGCAGGTTTCGGGCGTACCCGCAGATCCCCAGCCGCTCTGCCCAGTCCGCGGCGAAGAATCGGAACCCCACGCCCTGGACCCGGCCCCGGAGGATGGCGTGTGCCCGCACCCGCTCACCCACGGCCAGAGCCGCTACGCACCTCGACGTGTTCCCGGTAAATACGGCCCAGGATCCCGTTCACGAACCGGCTGGAGTCCTCGGTCCCGTACTTCCGTGCCAGCTCCACCGCCTCGTTGATGACCACGGCCGGTGGGGTGTCCGTGTGGAGGAGCTCGTAGACGGCCATCCGCAGGACGGAGAGGTCCACCCGTGCCAGGCGCTCCACCGGCCACCCCTCCGCGTACCGGTCGAGGAGGGCGTCCACCTCGGCCCGGTGCTCCCACGCCCCCCGGGCCGTTTGCACGATGAACCGCCAGTCGTCCTCGTCCCAGCCCGGGCCCCGCTCTCCGTCGGTCAGGGGTCCCTCCGCGTAGTCCGCCACCACCTGCTCCAAGGGCCGGCGGCCCACCTCCGCCTGGTAGAGGATCTGGAGGACGGCTTCCCGGGCCTTGCGGCGGCTCATTCCTCGCTACCGGACCCGCTCCAGGTACTGACCGGTCCGGGTGTCCACCCGGATCCGGTCGCCCACCTCCACGAACAGGGGCACCTGCACCACCGCCCCGGTCTCCAGCCGGGCGGGCTTGCTCCCGCCCTGGGCGGTGTCACCCCGTACGCCCGGTGGGGTCTCCACCACTACCAGCTCCACGCTGGTGGGCAGCTCCACCTCGATGGGGGTTCCCTCGTGGAAGACTACCTCCACCTCCATGCCCTCTTTCAGGAACCGCGCGGCCTCGCCCACCACCGAGGAGGGGATCGAGAGCTGCTCGTAGTTCTCGTTGTCCATGAAGTAGAAAGCGGCGTCGTCCCGGTAGAGGTACTGCATGGTGCGGTGCTGGAGGACGGCGAGGGGCACCCGCTCGCCGGCGTTGAACTTCCGCTCGATGGTGGCCCCCGTGCGGACGTTGCGGATCTTCGCCCGCACGTACGCGGAGCCCCGCCCGAGCTTCACGTGCTGGGCCTCCAGCACCGTGTAGAGTTCCCCGTCCACCACGATGTGCATGCCGTACCGGAGATCGTTCGTGGAGACCAACCTCAGCTCCCTCCTGTCCTGAGAACACTCCGTCCGTATAGTACCAGAGGGCCGGGGCAGGTTGAACGCGGGGGTGCTTAGGGCCGGTACACGAGGGCGAGGTTCCCGCCCATGCGGTGGGCGTCCGTGAGGGCCTGCTCTGCGGCTCTCAGCAGGGCCTCGGCCTCCGTGGCGTGCGCGGGGCAGGAGGCGATCCCCACGGTCAGGTGGAGCGCGTCCGATCGATCCGGGGCCACCTGGAAGGGACCTGCGGCAGCCGCCCGTTCCCGGACCCGCTCCGCGGCCACGAGCGCCTCTTCAGGCCCGGTCTCGGGGAGGAGGACCGCGATGCGGTATGGGCCGATGCGGTAGCGGGTGTCGGTGGCGCGGAGGGTGCGGCTCAAAAGCTCCAAAAGCGCCTCCACGGCCCCTTCCGCCGCCTCCGGGCCGTGGCGCTCGAAGAGGTCGTCGTACACGTCCAGGCTGATCACCATGAGGCTCAGGGGCCGCCCGTACCGGAGGGCGCGCCGGACTTCCAAGGGAAGGATCCGGTGGAAGCTGTCGGCGCCGAACGCCTCGGGTCCCACAGCGCGGGGCACCGGTACGGGCTCGGACGCGAGCCCCTTGCCGTCGTACCAGGACGCGACCACGAGGGCTGCCCGGTCGAAGGCCTCGTCGAGCGCTTCCCGCTGGGGTGTCGGGAGGTCGGGGAAGACGCGGAGGACGGCCCGCCGGAAGAGGAGCAAGAGGGCAAGGGGCTCCGCGATGGGGCCGGCGGGAGCGCCCCTGATGAGGCCGAGGATTGCTTCCTCGACGGCGGAGCGGTGGCCGTGGAAGAACCGATCGGTGGCCTCCACCAGGGTCAAGCCCCAGGTCCGGACGGCGCGCTCGGACCGGGGCGTGCGGCTGTGCTCCCGCACGAGCCCTCGCCACGTCTCCAGGAGCCGCGTCCGATCCGCCTCCCGCACCTTACTTCCCTCACAGCCCGAAGGCCCGCAGGTAGGCCTGCAGGAGTTCCCCGCCCCACTCCACCCCGACGAACCCGCCGAGGGCGAGGGCCGGGCCGAAGGGGATGAAGTCCTTCCGGCCCTTCCGGCCGGTCAGCAGAAGCCCGAGCGCCACTAGCCCCCCCACCAGCACTCCGAGGAACAGGCCCACGGCCACCTTCGGCCAGCCCGAAAAACACCCCAACATGGCCGCGAGCTTGATGTCTCCTCCGCCCATCCCACCGCGGCTCGCAAGGGCCACCCCAAGGAGCGCCCCGCCCGCACCGAGTCCCGCGAGCACCGCACCCAGGAGCCCCGGGAACCCCTCCCGCGCGAACGACAGCCCAAGCCCGATGAGCATCCCGGGAACGGTGATCCGGTCCGGGATGAGGCGGTGCTCCAGGTCGATGAAGACCACGGGAACGAGGAGGACCCCCAGGGCCGCGGTGCGCACGGCGTCCCAGCTGAGCCCGTGGCGGGCTGCGGCGTAGGTGAAGGTCAGGGCCACCAAGAGCTCCACCGCCGGGTACCGCCAGGAGATGGGGGCCGAGCAGGCGGCACACCGGCCGCGGAGCAGGAAGAAGCTGAGTAGCGGCACGTTCTCCCACCACCGCAGGAAGTGCCCGCAGGCCGGGCAGCGCGAGCCGGGCCAGAGGACCGACTCGCCCCGGGGGAGGCGGTAGATGAGGACGTTGGCGAAGGAGCCGAAGATCGCACCGATCGCGAAGGCCAACAGAGGCATCCGGGACGTACGCCTACGGCGCGCAGGGACCCGTGGCGGGACGGTATCCTGCCGCGATGGCTTGCCACTTAATGAGGAAGAGCCGACCCCGTTCGATGGGCGGAAGCTCCGGGCAGTTCAGGCGGTAGATGAGGCCGTTGTCGAGGTCCACGATCACGAAGTACTCGATGGCCCGGAACCGCGCGTCCGCGGGCGCGGGAGGCCTCTCCGGGATCGGGGACGGGGCGGGCGTAGGGCGGGGCGGGGCCGGCTGCGGAGGGGGAGTGGGCGCCGGGCGGAGGCCCCGGGAGAGGACGTCGAGGTCCCGGGTAAGCGCGAGGAGCCGGGGGAGCAGCCGCTCTGCCGCCCCCCAGTCTTGCCGGGATTGATACAGCTCGTACAGCAGCAGGTGGGCCCCCAGGTGGTTGGGGTCGGCGTCGATCGCGGCCCGCAGCTCCCGCTCGGACAACCGGTCGTAGTTGGCCCCGTAGGAGATTACCCGAAGCCGCCACAGGTGCCAGGCCACCGCGTAGGCGTACGCCAGCCGGTAGCGGGCCTCCGCGTTTTTCGGCTCCCGCTCCGCCGCCTGCCGGAGGGGCGCGATGGCCGCGAGGAACGCCTGCTCCGTAGGGTACACGAGGACAGGCGCGTACTCGGCGTGGGCCGGGAGCAGGGCCGTGAGGAGGACGGCCACCGCAGACCCCACCGCACGGATCGAACGCACGAACCCGACCTCCTACGGGACGATGGTGAAGGTCCAGGTCTCACTGGTCATCGGAGGGAACGGTGGTTCTCGGACGGCGGTCACGTTCCACATGTAGGTGCCCGGGGTCATGCTGAGCGGCACACAGGCAGACGTGGAGCCGGCACCGGTCTGGGTCTTGCTCCCGACGAGGACTCCGGAGGCGTCCCTGACGTCTACCCGGTAGGAGGTCGCGTTGTGGATTTGGGTCCAGGTGAAGAACACCCCGGGTGTTCCCTCATCCGGCCCCGGGACAGTTCCCTCGTCGGTGCAACGGTGGCCCGAAGGAATGCTAGCTCCATTCGGGGGTGAGAGGAGCAGAAGTCGGAACTCTGGGAGCGCCTGACAAGCGCTGAACGCCAGGATCGTGCCCACGATCGCCAGTCTCTGTACCGTCCTCATTTCACCGCTCCTCGTCCAGGCTCGACATGGCGTCTCCCTACGGTGCCGGCGGCGTGGGCGAGGGGCTGGGAGCCGGAGTTGGGGCTCCTGCCCCCCTCGGCAGCCGACGTGGGGTAATGATGAATACGATCTCCGTGGTGACCTGCTCAGTTCGCTCGCTGCGGAACAGCCACCCGATCACCGGGAGATCTCCGAGTAAGGGAATCTTCAACACCTGCCGCCGCTCCTCGTTCTGGATCAAGCCCGCAATCACAATGGGGGTACCCTCCCGGACTCGGAGAGTGGTGGCCGCCTGGCGGGTCCGTACGTGCACGAGCTGTGGGGTGGGCGCAGCGACAAGCGAGCTCACGTCTGTGAGGATCCGGAGGGTGATGTCCCCCTCCGGGTTGATCTTCGGCGTGATGTTGAGCCGCACGCCGACATCGATCGTCCGGGTTACTGCGATGGGCTGACCCTGCGGCCCTGTACCAGGCAGAGTGATCTCGATGCGCTCACCCACGAGCACCGAAGCAGGCTGACCATCACGGGTCACTACACGCGGGTTGGCCATCACTCGGGCCCGCCTCTGCTCGATCAGAAGCCGAAGGATCGCAAAGAACTGCAGCGGATCCCGGGTGATGGGATTAAAGCCAATCTGTCCGGGGCCCGGAGGGATCTCGGTGAATGGTATGGGCTGGAAAGTCCACTCGACACCTAGGTCCCTTAGATCGCTGATGTTGATATCCAGCACCGCGGCTTCAATGAGGAGCTGGTCGCCGGGAAGGTCCAGCTGCTCTAGGAGCTGCCGGACCTGCTCGTGCTGCTCCTCCGTGGCCGTGACCACCACGGCGTTCTGCCGGTAGTCGAAAGAGACGTCTTCCGGCCGCAGGCCCACGTGGCGCCGGACCAGCTCCACGATGGCCGCGCCGGTGTCTGCGGGTCCGACGGGAAGGAGGGGTCGGTCTGCCTCGGTTCCCGCCCGCGGCCGTTCGTCCGCGAAGATCCAGTTGAGGCGGTACACCCGGGTGAACCGGGCCGGCGGAGGGGGCGTGGGTGGAGGGGGTGTGGGCGGTGCCGGCCGGGCCTCCGGCACGTCCAGCCGCCTGAGGATCTCCAACACCCGAGCCTGGTCCGCCCGCGAGGCGACTACCAGCAGGGAGTTCGTAGCCTTGTCCACGGTCACCTGCGTGCGGACGAGGGTCGGGGTGGGCGCGGGGGCCGGTGTGGGTGCCGGAGTCGGTCCAACCTGAACCACCACGGGCGCGGGAGGTGCCAGCCGCTCGCCGAACAGAAGCGGCGTGATCACCTTCGCCACCTCCTCCGCGCTCGCGTACCGAAGCCGGTAGTAGCACACCACCGCGGCTTCCGGAGGAACCTGGTCCGCCGGGACCACAAGCACGTTGCGGTCGGAGAGGATGTAGGCAAGCCCTAAAGGCCGCGTGAGGAGGTCCAAGGCCTCCCGCAGGGTCACGTTCACCAACCGGATGGTAAGCCGCCGTTCTCCCGCCTCCGGGGCGACCACGATGTTCACGCCCGTAATGCGGGCGATGGCCGTGAGGATCACCGACAACCGCTCGTTGAGGAAGGAGAGGGTGAACCGCCGGCCGTCCGGAACTCGAGGTCGTGGTTGAACCCGGAGGTCGTCGAAGCACTCCTGGATCGGTCCTGGGGAGGGTCGAGTAGGTGCCGCGGGAGGCTGTTGGGCCACCGGGCCCTGGAATGCCTGGGCGACCGGCTGGAGTGCCGCGTCAGGAGACGCCTCGGCTGCGATCACCACCACGAGCCGACGACCCGTGGCATCCTGCTCGATGCGCACGGGGTAACCCTCCGAGAGCTCCACGGCCATGCGCACAACCCCCGTCCCCTGCTCTCCCAGCCGGACCTCCCGCACAGGACCGCTCCCCGGAACCCTGCGGGACCCCTGAGGCAGCCGCACGCCCACGAGCTCCACCACCACCAAGGTCTCCGGCTTCCCCGACCAGGACACCTCCCGGAACGTGAACGGCCCCTCGGTGACCGCCTCCACCCGGACGGTCTCCCCCACCCGACGGATGCGGACGTCCCGGAGGGGATAAAGGGTAGGCTGGCGCACGGGCGCTCCGAAGGCCATCACGATGCCCTTCAGGTCCCGGGCCTGCCGGATCACCAGGACCCGAGGTGTCCTCAGCTCCACCACGAGGCGAACCGTGGTGGCCTCCACCTCCTTGAGGGAGACCCGGACGAGGTCGGGGTGCCGAAGGGGAAGGTCCCCCGGCGGGATCCCGAGTTTCGCGTCCTGCAGGTCCACCACCACGAGGTTCGGCGGCCGGTCCGTCCAGTCCACCACCCGGTGCCGCACGGGCCCGGTGGTATGGACGGTGAGCTCGAACCCGGCCTCCGCGGCCCCGAGCGTCACTCCGGTCACCTGGGTGGTGGGGGTAGACGCTCCGGCACGCACGGATCCCAAAACGAGCACCAGGGCGAGCAGGAGGGCAGACGGGTGCCGCATCATTGCGCTTCGACCTCCCTGAGACGGAGCACGTACGTGAAGCTACCGCGCTGGACCCGGACGAACTCCGGTTCTACGGCAATGATCCGGAATCCCTCGACGACCTCCCCCACGCCCGCAAAGTAGACCCGTTCTCCCGCCTGCAGGACCGCAAGCCGCACCCCGGACTGGATGACGGTCCCGGTGGCGCGGAAGGGGACCGTGGGCTGCGGAGAAGGCGTAGGCACCGATACAGGTGATCCAGGGGCTGGCGGCTCCGGGAAGAACGGCGGCGGAACCGGAGGAGGGGGGGGTGCCGGCCGCGGTGTGGCGGGAGGGGCGGGTGTGGATGGGACGACGAGCGGGTTGAAGGGGTTAGGGCGACCCACGGGCCGGGCGGGGAGCGCGACCCGTAGCGGCGTGGGAGATGGCGAGGGAGTGGGCTGCGGCGTGGGGGTCGCCGCCGGCGCAGGCGTCAGCGCCACGGGCGGCGGGGTCAAGGGCGGGAGGGCCTGCGGCCTCGGCCGGGCCACGAGGCGGCTGTACGCCACGTAGGCGAGGAGGAGCACGAGGACCGCGACGAGGTAGGGGAGTAGCCGGGCCTGCTGTGGCTTCCCACGGGGAGCGGTCACGGCCTTCCCTCCACTTCTTCTTCAGGCAGGACGTATGTGGTGGCGCGGACGGACAGTTGCAGGAGCGGTCTACGGCCCGGCTCGGCCTGAGAGGCCGGGCTCATCCGGACGTCGGAGAGCACCAGCAGCCGTGGGAAGTTCTGCAGCCGCTGCAGGAAGTCCACCAGGGCCTCGAACTCCCCCTGGGCCCCGAGCTCCACGGAGAACTGCTGGTAGGCCGGAGTTTGCGGCGCCTGCTGGCCGCCGGGACGCTGGCCGGGCGGCGGGCTCGGGGCCGTGAGGGGCCCAGGACGGACGAGGGTGATGCGGGCCCGCGACTGCCGGACCGTCTGCTCCAGCTGGACCAAAAGGGCCGGGATCTCCCGGGCCGGCGGGAGCTTCGCCTCCAGCTCCGCCAGCCGCCCCCGGACCTCGTTGAACTCCCGCTCCACCTCAGGCCTGCTGTTCACGAGGCTCAAAAGGCGCTCCCGCTCCGCCGTGGCCCGTTCGACCTCCCCCGAAAGCCGCCGGAGCTCCGCGGCCCGTGGCTGGTAAACCACGGAGTAGAACCCGAACAGGACCACGAGGCCTGCCGCCACCAGGAGGAGCACCTGCTCTCGGGGCCGGAGCGTCACTGAGTCCCTCCTTCCGGAGGAGCTGCCTGAGGGCCGCCCGAAAGGGCTCCCGTGAGGGTGAACCGCACCACGTCTTGCGCGCCAATGCGCTGCAGCTCGCTCGACTGGAGGTCCACGTTCTCGAAGTGCGGGGTCTGCTCGAGGTTCACCATGAAGAGGGCGACGGACTCGTTGTCCCGGGCCGTCACGCCCTCGATCTGCACCGCCCTCCCACCCTGCACCGCGAACAGGGTGATCCAGGAGTCCTGCGGGATCGAGAGGCTCAAGTCCAGGATCGCCTCCGCGGCCGGGATCTGGGAGGCGAAGAACTGCCGGACGAGGGCCTCCCGCCGGCGGAGCCCCTCCACCGCCCGCCGCATCTGCTCCACCTCCTGAGCCTGGGGCCGGAGCTGCTCGATCTCCGCCTGGAGTTGCCCGAGACGCGACTGCATCCCGGCGATGCGGGCCTGCATCACGAGGGCCACCAGCGCCAGGACCAGCACCAGGGCCACGAGGGCGCCAAGCCCCACCATCGCGGGCGTGATCCGCCGCCGCCTCCGTTCGGGGGCCAGCAGGTTGATGCGGATGGTCATTCTTCTAACCCCCTCAGGGCGAGCCCCGTGGCCACCGCGAAGGCCGGGCCTGCACCCGCGATCGGGCGCTCCGGAGGATAGTACCGGAACACGTCGCCCACCTCCACGGGAAGCCCCAGCTCCTCGGCGAAGAAGGCCGCGAGGTTCGGGATGCGGGCGGTCCCACCCGCCAGCAGCACCTTCCGGATCTCCCGCCCACCGGACCGCGCTAAGAAGAACTCCGCGGAGCGCCGCAGCTCCGTCACGATGTCCGCGAGGACCGGGGAGATGGCCTCCGCCACCCGGGCGGCGGTCGGGCCCTCGACCGTGGCACCGCTAGAGGGGGCGGTCGCCTTCTCCTCCTTGACGGCCTCCGCCACGTTTGGCTCCAGGTCCAAGGCCGCGGCCACGGCCCGGGTGAGGGTGTTTCCGCCGGCATGGAGGGTCCGGGAGAGGTGCAGGCGGTCCCCATGGACGATGAGGACGTCCGTGGTGTCCGCCCCGATGTCCGCGATGAGAACCGGTCCTTCCATCGATTCCTGCCGGAACACCCGGGCGAGCGCGAAGGTGGTGACCTCCAGCACCTCCGCGCCGAGTCCGGCCACCTGGAGGGCCTGCACGACCCCGTCGACCACCTCGGCCCGGGCTGCGGCGAACAGCACGCTGAGCCGCTTCCGCGAGCCCTCCTGGACCTCCTCCACCACCTGGTAGTCCACCCGCAGGCCCTCCCCGGAGACGGGTAGGTACCGCTCCGCCTCGAACCGGACCGCGCTCCGCAGCTCTTCCTCCGGCATCTCGGGGACCTGGATCTCCCGGACTACCGCGGCCCGGCTGCCGAGGGCCGTCACGACCCGGCGGTGCCGGATCCCCGCCTCTTCCAGAGCCGACCGGATGGCTCCGCCGAGCTTCTCCGGATCCGAGACCGCGCCCTCCAGGAGGGCACCCACGGGGGTGGGTACGCTCGCGAGGCGCACGATGCGGTAGCCGTCCCGGGCCCGGGCCAGCTCCACCACCTTGACGGCACCCGCGCCGATGTCAAGCCCTACAGGAGTCCGCGCCATCCGTCTCCGGCCTTGCTACAGCATACAGCCTTGCCGAACAACCCTGGTCCGTTTGTTGGAGGAGGTACGTTCGACGCCTCTGTGAGAATTCCTCCACGACTCCGGCCGTTTTCCTCACCGCCACCACCCTCAAACTGAGCAACCTCCGTGCCAGGGGTCCGCCACCGTTCCACCTCGGTAGACCCCGCCTTCTGCCCCGGGCCAGTAGAGGAGGCCCGGGGCAGGGCCCATCGGTCCCTCAGAACCCGATCTCCCGCCACTGGGTCACCACCGCGGCGGATCCGCCCGGAGCGGCCAGGAAGTGGTCCAAGGTAATGGGCAGGTACTGCCGCAGGTCCGGCACCTGGAAGAGGTCCACGTTCTGCTCGAAGACCAGTAGCCGCGAGATCACGGAGCCGTACAGCTGCAGGTTCTTCTGCATGGTCAGGTCGCACCGCTCGGGCGGGAGGCTTTGGTCACAACCGCTCACGACCACCAAGTTGATCTCCTGGTCCGCGGGGTTGCCGCTGAGCCCGAACCGCACCCGGCCGTGGACCAGGACGGCGAGGACGTCACGGGTGGGGAAGGTCGTCTGCGGGTAGAAAGGGCCGGCCGACGCGGGCCGCTGAGCCCGCATCATCTCCCGGATGTCGAAGCCGTAGGCGGGTGAGGCAGCACCTGGATGGCACGAAGTTCTGACCTCACAGGCGACCACGAGCAGGGAGGCGTCGTCGGGGCGGCACGGATCTGAACTCCCTCGAGCCGGATCGCAGGCTTGGGTCGGATCGTCGTCCACACGGTAGTCTACGTCCCGGAGTACCGAGACGCTTCCCGGCACGTAGATGACCTGTTGGGCGGCCAGGTAGAGTCTTCCGGACCCATCGTAAAAGGCCGCACAGTCCTGCAGGACGGCATCGAGGGGAGCTGCCGGTGGGTGCCCCCCACAGGCACTTTCCCGGCCGCGCTTAGGGATCCTCCACGCTTTAGAGCCCAACTGGAGGTCGGTCGTAAGACGCTCATCCCATACGGCGCCACGCCGGACGTACAGGCGCATCTGCGTAGAGCCTCCGGAGGTGTCGAGGGAGTTCGTATAGGCGTTCCAAAGGCCTGGGAAGCTCCGGTCACACGCGGTTTGATCCCCCACCCCCCTCACACACGCTACCGCTTGCGGCACGCTCACCAGCCGGATGTCCGGCACCACCGTGTCCCGGAGGAGCGCGTGGATCTCGTAGGCCCGACCCGCTCCCCGGGTCGTCCCCGCGATGTGTACCCCGAGCATGGGGCGGTTCGGCTCCCCGATCTGCGGGTTCCCGTTGAGCACGAGGTCCCCGCACACGAAGGTCTGGTTGTCGTAGACGGGGTTCAGGGTGTCCGTCGCCGAGACCGGCCGGTCGTTCAATTGCCGGGAGTTCCCGTGGAACTCCCAGTTCCCGCGGACGTACACAGACCCGTGAATCCGGAAGGTGCCGTTCCCCACGCGGGTGGCATCCACCCGGAGGGCGGAGTAGGAGACGAAGTCTGCAGGAGTCACCCGATCCACGGTGAAGTCGAAGCCCCGGGTGGACCGGCCTACACGGCCCACCGCCCTCAGCCGGATCCGGTTCGGGCCGAGCACCTCCACCACGGTGACCGTGTACCGTCCGAAGCTCTGCTCCGGCGGGAGGGGCAGGGGCGACGTCACCGTCCCGATCACCCCTTTCGCCGCGCACACGGGCTCGGACACCCCGCCCGGAGGTGACGTAGGGCTCACCGCGATGGCTCCATAGCGGGGATAGGGCAGGTCCCGCATGCACTCGCCCGCGAGCAGGTCGTAAAGGGCCCCGTCCGGGCACCGACCCACCGCGTCCTGACCTCCAGGATCCGACCCCGCCCAGTTGGCGTCCAGTCGGAGGGAGGCCAGAGCTCGGGCAGCCGCCGCGTCGGCCACGAGGAACGCCCGGGCGGAATCCTCCGTGGTCTGCGCGGTGTAGGTCTCCGTAATGGCCGCGGTGACGAGCGCCGCAGTAAGCAGCAGCAGAACGACAATGGTGATCAGGGCCATGACGAGGGCTAATCCCTGCTCGGATCGGCTTCCGATGAGGATCTTCCGCCCCACGTCCAGCGCGTGCCTCATGGCAGGACCTCCAGCCTCCGCGTCGCCTGACTCGCGACCACCAGCTCCTCCTGGAGCCGTGGGCTCCACACCCGGACCCGCACCTTCACCCGGAAGATGTCCGCAAGCCGGTCTGGCCGTACGTCTCCCGAGCAGGTCTCCTGCGTCCCTGAACCCACAAGCGTCTGATTTGGGATCAGCTGGTCGAAGGTGTCGTAGTAGCAGAAGTTCAGCTCGGTAACGGTCACAGCCCCTACCTCCTCCGCCGGCGTGAGGGCCCTCTGGACCGTCTGTCCGCTCCCGACGAGGCGCTCCACGATCCGGTCTCCCTCCCGGGTATACTCCAGCCGCTCGAATGGCCCGCACACACCACCCGGAAGGATGTCCGCCAGGAACGCGAACTGAGCGGCGCTTGCCACTTTGTAGAAGGGCAGACAGCCGACCCACTGCCGCTCGTACCCCTGCCCCGCAAGCCGAATCCGCCGGACCATCCAGTCCAGGGAGGCCCGGCCTGCCTGCTGAACGCTCACGCGATGCTGTCCCACGGCCCAGGTCCGGGTCATCGCGCCGCTCGCGGTGAATAGACCACCTAGGGCCACCGCCAGCACCACCATGGCGAGGAGCAGCTCCACAAGGGTGAGTCCGTGCTCGTCCGTCCGGACCGACCTCATCGCCGCACCACGCTCGTCGCCCCTTCCACGAAGGGCAGGGCGTCTGCCTCCTCCCGGTACAGGCGTACCCGGACCCGCATTACGGAGATCACGCAGTTGGTCGGACATCCCTCTAGTCCCTCCACTTCCAGGATCACCACGGCCCGCGCGAAACCCTCGGGGAGGGCGTTCTCCCCAGGCTCCTTGTGGGTGCGGGTAATGGTCCGCTGGACGGTTGCGCCGGAACGGGTCCAACCGCTGGAAGGATTCAGGTAGGCCTCGGTGAGATACCCGTAGCCGCGGGACCGCAGGTAATCGAGCTCTCCCTGCAGCCACTGGAGGGCTACCGTCTTCGCCCGTGCGGCCCGCTCCGCCTGTTCGGTGCGGGCGGAGCCGATCTGGGCGACGGCCCGGGTGACGAGCTGCACGCTTGCCAACATCACCACCGCCACGAGCGTGAGCGCCACCACGACCTCCAGCATCGAGAGACCGGTTTCGCGGTTCCCGTTCCTCACGGACACTGCCCTCCCGGCGGCGGGACCGTCACCAGCCCCGCGGCGTTCACGCACACATAGCGGGTATGTCCTCCGCCCGCGACGGTCACCCGGAACGCCGTGCAGTTGTCCCCGGTGCAAGTGGGGTCCGGGACTCCGGAGGGGAGAAAGGCCAGGATGTCTCCTGAGGGGGTCACGGTCACCCCGGTCGGGTACTCCTGCGAACTCATCAGGACAGCCCCGGAGGAGCTGCTGCAGTCGTCCTCGATCACCGCGTGCACCTGCACCCGGGCCTCCCCAAACCTCACCACCACGCACCGAGCCTCCGCGGACTTCGCCACCGCCGCCTGCTGGGCCACCCGCAGCAGCGCCGCGACCTCCCGGGCCGTGTTCTGGACCCGGCGCTCCACCACCACCCGCTGGTAGGCGGGAAACGCGAGACCCAGCAGGATCGCCAGGATTACCACGACGAAGACGGCCTCGAGCGCGGTGAATCCGGTTTGGGCGTGCCGTCTGATCCGCACCACCGCTCACCCCGCAAGGGGAATAGAGCAACTCACATGCCAGATACTCTCGGCGGGGACACACGGGACGGGCCGGAGGGCGACCCGGCACCCACCGGGGCTGCACGCCCTGGCTCCTCACTCCCCTGGAACCGGCGCGAGCTCCTCAGCCGCGGAGGGCCGGCCTCTGGGTAGCCACCGGACGGAAAGGAGGGCCAGCAGGGCCAGTCCGAGGGAAGCGACGAACACCCAGCTCAGCGAGCCGGCAACGGCCTCCCGCACCCTTGCCAGGGCCTCACCGGAGAGCTGCCGGACGCCCACGGGGTCCAGGATCTGCCGGACCCGGTCGGCCGGAACGCCCTGGGCCGTGAGGTGCAGGAGCAGCAGGCTTCCCAGCAGGCTCACCCCCACGGATCCCCCGATGTTGCGGGCGAAGAGCACGAAGGAGGTGGCAAACCCCCGCCGCTCGTAGTCCACGGAGGTCTGCACGGCCAGGACAAAAGTAAGAGCGGAAAACCCCATGCCCACGCCCAGGAGGACCGTGGCTCCTTGCACCCACCAGGCCGGGAGGGCGGGGTGGAGGTGGGTGAGGGCCCCAAACCCGACACACAGCAGCGCGAGCCCGAAGGTGGCCACCGTCCGGAACCCTACCCGGAGGAGGAGCCGGCTTGCGACCACGCTCGCCGTGGTCCAGGCGAGCATGAGGGGCGTGAGGGTGAGCCCCGCCTGGGTGGCGGTCCCTCCCTGGGCGCCCTGGACGAAGAGAGGGATGTAGTAGAGGCTGCCCAAAAACGCAGCTCCCACCAACAGGCTACAGAGCCCGCTCATGGCCACCATCCGGCTCCGGAACAGATCCAGCGGGAGGAGGGGATCCGGGATACGGCGCTCCCACGCGAGGAAGGCGGCGCCGAGCGCCACGCCGGCGGCCAGAAAACCCGGGTGGACCCGCCCGCCCTCTACACCCAGCAGCAGGGCGACCACGGAGGCCACGAGGAAGAACGCGCCGATCACGTCCACACTCCCTTCCTGGGCCGACTCAGGCTCGCGGTAGGCCCGGGCCACGATCCACAGGCACACCAGTCCGACCGGGAGGTTCGCGTAGAAGATCCACCGCCACGACCCCGCGCTCACCAGAAAGCCGCCCAGGACCGGGCCCACGATGCTCGCAAGCCCCCACACCCCGCTGAACAGCCCCTGGACCCGCGCCCGCTCCTCCAGGGTGTACAGGTCGCCGGCGATGGTGATGGCGATCGGGAGCAAAGCCCCTGCACCGATCCCCTGGACGGCGCGGAACGCCACCAGCTGAAGCATCGTACGGGCCGCCCCGCACAGCGCGGAGCCCACGAGGAACGTCAGGATCCCGAAGAGGTAGACGCGGCGCCGGCCGTAGCGGTCCGCGAGCCGGCCGAACAGCGGGGTGCACGCGGTCATGGCGAGGGAGTAGCTGGCGGCCACCCACGGGTAAAGCTCGAAGCCGTGGAGCAACCGGGTGATGGTGGGGAGGGCGGTGGCGACGATGGTGGTGTCCAGGGCCGCCAGGAACATCCCCAACATCACGGCCAGGGTCACCACCCGCCGTCGGTGAGCGTCCACGTTCCCTCCTCAGGTCAGTTTGACGCGTGTCCGTAGGCCCGGTCTAAGAGCTCAACCGTGTGCAGGACCGGGACGGAGGACCGGAGGGCACGCAGGTGCGTACGGATCTGCACGAGGCACCCGACGTTCCCCGTGACCACCACCTCCGCCCGGGTGCGGAGGAGGCTGTGGGCCTTCCGCAGTCCGAGGTCTGCGGCGATCTCCGGCTGCTCCAGATTATACAGGCCCGCGGACCCGCAGCAGATCTCTCCGTCCTCGGGCTCCACCAGCTCCAGGTTGCCCACGCTCCGCAACAGCCGCCGCGGGGCCTCCCGCACGCCTTGCGCGTGGAGGAGGTGGCAGGCGTCGTGGTAGGCCACCCGCACGGGCTTGGAAAGCGGCGGAGGCGGGAGAAAGCCGAGCCCGTCGAGGAACACGCTTACGTCCTGTACCCGGGCGGCAAACGCCTCCGCCTGTTCCGCCTCCGGCCGCCCCGCAAACAGGAACCCGTACTCCCGCATGGCGGACCCGCACCCCGCGGCGGTGGTGACCACGGCGTCGACGTCCCGGGGAAAGGCATGGAGGTTGCGGCGGGCGAGGCGACGGGCGAGCGGACCGAATCCCGCGTGCAGGGCCAGGGCCCCGCAGCACCCCTGCCCCCGCGGCACCACCACCTCCACCCCGTTGCGGCTCAGCACCCGGACCGCGGCGTGGTTGATCCCGGGCTCCAGCACCTGCTGGACGCAGCCCACAAGGAGCGCCACCCGCGCCCGGCGCTTCCCCTGCGCGGGGACGACGGGAGGGAGCGGACCGGTGCGCGCAAGCCGGTCCGGGAGGAGGGTCAGCATGGCCCGAGGCCGTGCCGGAAGAAACCGCCTCAGGGGCCGCACGAGAATCCCGATTCCGGCTGCCAACCGAAACCGGTTCGGGTACGGGAGGAGCGTGAGGAGGAGGCGCCGCAGCAGCCGGCCCGCCCGCGGCCTTCGGGTTTCTGCCAGCTCCCGGAAGGGGGCCAACAGCTCCCCGTACCGCACGCCCGAGGGGCAGGCGGTCTCGCACCCCAGACACCCCAGGCACCGGTCGATGAAGGGGAGGACCTCGCTGACCGCGAGTCGGCCCTCGAGGGCCTCCTTCATGAGGAAGATGCGGCCGCGGGGAGAGTCCATCTCCTCCCCGAGCGCCCGGTACGTGGGGCAGGCGGGCAGGCAGAACCCGCAGTGCACGCACGCCTCCACGGCGCGGGCCATCTTCAGGCCCACGGCCCCATATCGGTCTACGGGAATCGCGTGCTGCACGAGACGGCTCCGAACTTGCCCTCAGGGTCCAGGGCCTGTTTCACCCTCCGGGCGAAGGCCTCGCCCATCCACTCTCCGAGGATTCCCCCCTGCGGCGGGCCGAGGACGCACAGGCCCGATAGCCCGAGATCGACCAGGATCCGCTGGAGCGCACTGAGGTCGAGCGGCCAGGCCACCCAGGCCACGTTCCCGCCCACGCTGTAGCGCCGAAGGGCTCCGGCCCGCGCAAGCCGCGCCTCGAGGTCCAAGAGGCGGCGGGGAGTCGTCGGGACCTTCACGAGGCAGCTTCCGGACGGAACCCACGGGAACTCCCGCGCCCGCTCCCAGACCGCCTCCTCCTCCGCTCCCGCGAGCACCTGCACGGACCCCCCGAGGAACGACCGGATCCGGTCGACCCGCCGCACGAGCGACTCCTCGAACCCTCCGATCCGGACCCAGAGGACACCCGGCGGCTCGAGGTCCACCGCCTCGAGGTCGAACGCGGTCGTGCTCAGGCGCACCAAGGTCTCTAAGGCCTCCTCGAACCGCCCGAACTCGACCCGGAGTGTGGCATGGGCCCGGGGGGCGGGAAACACCTTGAAGGTGAGCTCCAACAGAACCCCGAGCCGGCCGAGGCTTCCCACCATCAGCTTGGGGAGGTCGAACCCCGCGGCATTTTTAACCACCCTCCCCCCGCCCCGCACCACGTTGCCGAGTCCGTCCACGAACCGCACGCCCAGGATGAAGTCCCGCACCCCGCCGTACCGGTACCGGCGCGGGCCGCTGAGGCCGCTTGCTACGGTCCCGCCGAGGGTGGCACCGGACGCGGAAAACGGCGGGTCAAACGGCAGGAACTGCCCGTGGGCCCTCAGCAGCGCCTCCACCTCCCGCACGGGCGTGCCGGCCAGGGCCGTGAAGGTGAACTCCGCGGGGTCGTACGCCACGACCCCCGACAGCCCCGTGAGGTCTAAGACCACGGCCCCGGAAGCGGGTGTCGAGAGGGCGGTCTTCGTACCGGCCCCGCGGGGCAACACCGAGGGAGTTGCGCGGACGATCTCCGCGACCTCCTCGATCGTCCTCGGCCGTAGGGTCTGGGCGACCGCGTTCATCCGTCCGCGGGCTCCGGCGGGAACATCTTGCCCCGGTTCGCGAGCTCCCGGGGGTCCATGGCGCGCCGCAGGCGGCGCATGACGGCGAGGTCTACCTCCGAGAACATCTCCGCTAAAAACCGGCGTTTCTCCATCCCCACCCCGTGCTCGCCCGTGATGGAGCCACCCAGCCGCAGGCACATCCGCAGGATCTCGGCCGCCAAGGCCTCCGCCCGCTCCAGCTCCCCGGCTTTCCGGCCGTCGTAGAAGATGAGGGGGTGGAGGTTTCCGTCGCCCGCGTGGAAGACGTTGGCTACCCGCAGGCCGTAGGCGGCGCTGAGGCGCTCGATCTCCGCCAACGCCTCCCCGAGCCTCGTCCGCGGCACCACCCCGTCCTGCACCAGGTAGTCGGGCGTGAGGCGGCCCACGGAGCTGAAGGCCCCCTTGCGGCCCTTCCAGATCTTCTGGCGCTCCGCCTCGTCCTTCGCGAGCCGCACCTCCGTGGGACGGGACGTTCGGATGGCCTCCAGCAGGTGCACGAGCTCTGCTTCGACCTCCGGCTCCTCTCCTTCGAGCTCCACGATGAGGACGGCCGCGGCGTCCCGGGGATACCCCGCGCCCACCGCGGCCTCCGCGGCCTCGATGCTCAGCCGGTCCATGATCTCGATGGCGCCGGGCAAGAGCCCGCTGGCCACCACCCGCGCCACCGCCTCTCC
>FWWM01003950.1_pt1 | contig 35529 bp, 48 predicted proteins | sample 2228351 | NCBI WGS metagenome assembly FWWM01 (sample SAMEA103939774, study PRJEB20133) | metagenome
CGGATGCAGCGCTGGTGTTCGCCAAGGCGCGTGTAGAGCGAGACCGTCTCGCCATTAATGGAATGGGTGCGCTTGTCGACTGGAATGGATAACGGTATAACCCCCCCATAGCATAGATATGAGTATGGGGCCCCAATAGCAAATTCCACCCACGGAATTTCTCAACTAAATTTTTAATAACTAGATTTTTGAGTTGGTTTTTTTATAGGCATTAAATTACCGACTGGATTTTTGAGTTGGTTTTTTAATACCCCAAGATAATTATCAGATTCTAACAGATATAATTATCTGATATACTCCAAGATAACCAACCAGATAATTATCAGATATACTTCGACATAATACCCGACATAATCACAGATAATACTTCGATATAATACCAGAGATAATACCCGACATAATCCTAGTTAATTATCTGATTATTACTCTTGGGAATTGGTTGAATTGCGGATAGTCCTGATGGCTGATGGTTGGAATGGCTGCTAGTGGTTGAATGGCAGCTAGGCCTGGATTGGGAATTGGGATATAGCAAATTCCACAATCTCTATCAAATTCAACTAATTGCGCAGTATATGAGAATGAGATGCTGCGTAAGAGGCATTTTAGGAGCGTTTATGGGTTACCCTAGGGTACCCTACAGGGTAGGGTTGTTTAGTGGCTTCCTTTAGGCTCTCAGGAGCTCCTAGTGGCATGTTTTGGGTTGGTTTGAGGGGTGGTTTTGGGTGATCACTAGAGCTACCCTACCAAAGCCCATAAGTCCCGAGCTTCTGGCATAAGCTATCCCACAGTTCCATACCAGTCCCTAGCTACTACCATTCCCTAGCTATCCAGGTATCTACCAGTCCCTAGCTACTATACCACATCCCATAGTAAACCATCATGGTAATGGTCTATCTAGATTATTAACCAGTGTGAAACAGTATGGTTCATTATTAAACCAATATAAATAATCTGTTCCAGGGCCATTAAATGTAGGCTGATCCCTGATATGGTTTTAATACGATAAATTGTGTGGTTATTTTTTATACAATTCCCACACAGTTTGTGTGGTTATTATTTGTACAATTCCAATACAATCTTTGTGGTTATTTTGGGGTCAATCCTGGTATCACCTTTTTGAGATAAAAAGCCTTTAAATTCAATCAGTTATACGTAACGATTGACAGATATAGGGGAAATGGATAGAGACAATGCGATTTCTCTGATTGACATTCCTTGTCCGCGGAGTTTTGTGATTTGATTGACAGATATAGTGGAAATTGATAGAGTTATTGAAATGTTTTAAACGTTTTTTAGGTTATGGACAAAACTCAGGATTTGAATGATTTAATTCAGAAATATACTGAAAAACTTATTGATCTTATTGATCAACTTAATTCTGATGATCATTCAGAATTAATCGTGAAATTAAGTTTCGCTATAAATGCTTTATCTAATGCAATTTCTAAATATAGTGAAACTGTTGAATTGAATAATAAACTCAGTGAGATTTATGAGGCATTGAATAATCGGAATATAGAAATTAAGGGTTTGGTATTCGAAGATGTATTACACAAGAAGCAGAATAGAAAGGCTTCAAAAAGAAGTCACTGAAATGTACAAATTACCTTTTGGAATTATCCTTAAGGTAAATCGTCCAGATGGTATGGATACTGATCAGTTTAGGAAATACATTAACGAAAAGTACTATAAGAGATTTATTAATAAACTTAGGGAAGATGCGATTATCTATGTTGAGGAGATAAAAGATGGCTTTTCCGTTTAGTGTTACTACTAGGGCTGATGGGACAGTTCTTACTTCTGCCATTTACAATGGCGATCGCCAGGAAATTGCGAACAATATCACTCCTGGAAACACTGATGATTATTCTAACAATGTATCTCAGATGCAGTTAAAGACTGACCCTGGTGAACCTGGTACTGAATCTTTGGCTATTGATTTGGCTGGTGAAATAGAGCGACTGAGATTCAAGATTCACGAATTGGCTTCCAGGCTGAATGGTTCTAACTTAATTCAATGGTATCAGTCGCCTACTGGTGATTTGCAAGTAGCCGATGGTGGTACTGGAGCTAGTGATGCTGCAACTGCAAGGGCAAATTTGGGTGCTCTTGCCAAATCTGGCGATACCATGACAGGTTTATTGACACTGTCTGGAGATCCTACTGCTGCGCTTCATGCCGCTACTAAGCAATATGTTGATAGTAGAAAAACACTTTATATGGTTGTTGAGGATAGAAGGGCAACTGGTACTCCTGGAGGTAATTTTAATGCAGGAATTTGGAATAATAGAACTCTTAATACTGTTTCTGTAAATGAGATTTCTGGTGCATCACTAGATACAACTACAAATGAAATAATCCTTCCGCCAGGTGATTATTATATTACAGCTAATGCGCCTGCGTATAGTGTTAATCGTCATGCTATTAGGTTAGTTGATGGCACAAATAATGTCGTTTTAAGGTATGGAACATCTGAAGTTGCTCTTACCAATGTTGAAAATAGATCGTTTTTAGATTTGTTTTATCAATTTACATCAACCACAAGAATTAAAATTCAACATAGATGTGAAGTTACAAGAATAGGAGATGGTTTTGGGGTAGCAACTAATTTCAGTGACTATGAATTATATACAGTTGTTACTATAGCTAAGAGAATTTTAGCTTGAAAAATGATATCTCTTACATTATCACTAAAAGATGATGGATTTATAGAAGTAATTATATCAGATAATGCTGGAAAAACTCACTTTAAAATCATGGATATTAATCAGATAAATTATCTGATTAATAAATCTCAAGAAGTTAAGATAATTACCTCTGATAATAATGACATAATTGTCTTACATAATCCAGATTTTAAAACAGTTGAAAATATATTTAAATATGCCATTCAAAAGTAAAAAACAGAGAAGATTTTTCGCAGTTTGCAAACATGGAAAAGCTAGAAGTAAATGCCCACCTAAATCTGTGATTGACGAATTTTTTAAAGAGGAGAGAAGGAAAAAGCGCAAGTAATGTATTTCTTTGTTCCAAATCCAATTCAGAGGATGTTCATAGAATCTAGAGCAAATGCAGATTTATTTGCATCTAGAATGGGTGAAGGAAAAACAACAGCGCTTGTATTTTCATGTTTTTATCACACTCTATATAATCCAGGCGCTAATTGGGTATTTATCAGAGAAACCTGGGATAATCTTGAGCAGACTACGCTTCAAGAATTCATGAATTGGTTTTCTGATTTTGGAAAGTATATTCCAAGCAAGAAAAGGTTTGATTGGAATTGGCCTTTAACTGGCAAAATTTGGTTTGTTCCTGCTGACAGTATTTCTGATGCTAGAAGACTTCAGTCTAGGCCTTTGGCTGGTGTAGCCATTGATGAAGCTGTTCCTGTTTCACATGCCGGCGGAATTAACGAAGTTATATTCGATATAGCTTTTGGAAGGCTAAGGCAACCAGGGGTTAAATGGCGTGTTTGTAAGCTTGCTGCCAATAATCCTGACAAGGGTCATTGGGTATATAAGCGGTTTGTTGACCCAGGGACGAATGGATTTAAGGTTTGGCAGACTCAATCTCCTGAGAATTTATCCAACTTAGATGCTGATTATTACGATCGTCTGAGGTCTGCGTGGCAACATCGTCCTGATCTTATCAAGCGTTATGTAGAGGGAGAATATGCGATACTCAGGGAAGGCGAACCTGTAATTAAGACATTTAGTTGGGCTAAGAATGTCAAGGAGTTTGATCTATCAGGAAAGAAAGAATTGATAGCTCTTTGGGATGGTGGTTCTACGCCAGCTTGCTTAATTTGCCAGATGATAGATGATGACAGACTGTATGTACATGAAGAGTACTATGGTGTTGGGATTGGTCTATATGAATTGATTAGAAACAACTTTATTGATAGGAAGTATAGCGGTTACAAGTTTAGGCATATTGGTGATGAGAGTCTTAGCAAAAGAGATCAAGCTAGGTCTCATTACTATGACATGATAAATAGTGCATCTAATGTAATCACCAATATGCTTGGTGGTGAATTTGTTAGTGGTGCTAGAGGTATTGATTCTAGGGTATTGAGTTTATCTATGGCATTGGCCAATTCTAAGCTTTTCATATCAAGGCATTGTGAAAAGCTTATTGAAGGGTTATCTGGTGCGTGGGCTTACCAGAATAACATGAAGCCTAACAAGTTGCATCCTTGGTCTGATTTATGCGATGCTTTGACTTATGGGACGAGCGTCATATTCCCGAATGAAATCGTCAAATCAATCTACGACTTCCCAATATCGAAAAGAAGATATTTTGCAGTCGGTACCTGAAGGCTATGTTCTTGGGTATGAAGGCAGATGTTCTGGATGCGGAAGATACATTGGTGAATTGTCGTGGTTTATTGGAATGTGTTCTGACTGTGAGGCATCTATAAGAGATAGATTGAAGAAGTATGGCTACTCTTTCAAGTCAAGAACTTAGAGATTTGTTCCACAGCTATTTGGAACAATCAAGGATGGATAAGCAAGAGCGCCTTAATAAGAATAGGCGCAATATGGAAGCCTATCGAAATGAACAGGATTTTTCGTATAAGAGAGATGATCAGAGTAAAGAATTTATTCCGAAGACATTTATTGCTGTAGAGATGATTGCAAAATTCATCTTGAAAGCAATTCAAGATGCTGGAGGTAAGTTCTTTAGTGTTGAGACTGGTAAGACAGATATAGATCCAGAGGTTGCCAGGGCTTTTCTTTCTGCTTATTTAGAGAATATTGGACCAAATGGCGAGTCATTCATAGAGATCCTTGAGGATGCTATTAAATTTGGTCTTCTAAAGGGAGAGATGATTGCCAATGTGACTGGCAGTAGGTTTTCTAAGCCTAAGCGTACTGTTTATGGAATGATTGATGCTAAGCCATTCCATCCAGTGATAAGTATTATCGATCCTGATCACTATTTTCCAGATACCTCTAAGAGGGGATTGTTTGAAATTCTGGAATCTGAGAGAGATTTCCACGAGTTGATGGAATTGGCTGATGCAGGAATCTATATACGGTCTAGGGTTGAAGACTTACAGAAAGCTGGCAAGAATGAACGCCAACCAATAAAAGTGTATGATATTTATGGGACGTTTCTAAAGAATGGCAAGGTAGTTGCTAGGAATGCGATTGCTACTATTGCTGAGGATAAGGTTATTAGAAGGATTACACCTAATCCTTTTTGGCATTCTGAATCTCCTTTTGTCAGGATGCCTATTACAAGGTGCCCTGGTGAGAGGAATGATCAAGCGATAATGGATTCTGTTGTAGAGCTTAATTATGCTCTCAATGAGTTGGCGAATCTCATCATAGATGGAGGGGTTGGTGCTGCTATTGGCGCTAGAATTACCAGGCCTGGGTTACTAGAAGATCCAAGGGATGCGTTGGGTGGAATTTCGCATGGAAGTGAGATTAGGATGCGTTCTGATGTTCCTCCAGGATTTTTGCCTGTAGAGCATATCAAGCTTGGTGAAGTTCCTCAAGAATCAATTGCATTGTTCGCAGCTATCAATCAGATGATTGTAGAAGCTTCTTTACAGAATGATATTGCTTTAGGACGTGCTCCTCCTAAAGAAGCTACTGCGACTGAGATTGTTCAGCTTACTAGAACTCAATCCATACTGATGAGTGGACTGGTAGCTGCTGTTGAAAGATTCATCAGCAAAGCTTTGAAGAAGCTTTGGATGATATTGATGCAGAACTTTGAATTCCTTGAGAGTGATGATGTTATTTCTGCCATTGGCATGGAAGAAGCGCTTAGGTTGAGCAGAATACCTCCTGAAGAGCGCTTTGACATGTTTTCTGGTATAGGTCTTAGAGTTACCGGAATATCTGATTTTATCAGAAGAGACATGGATTTGAAGTCTCTGGTTGGATTTGTGCAATTTGGGTTATCCAAGCCATCTATTGCACAAGCGTTTATGCAGAGATTCGACATGTTTAAGATTCTGAATCAGGTGGCTAGATTTTCAGGTATTGATTTGTCTCAAACTGCTATGTCAACTGATCAGCAAAAAGAGATTGAGTCTTTATTCCTGAAACAGCTTCAATCTCAGGCTATTCAACAGCAACAGAATCAGCAACAACAGGCATTGCAATGAGTCAGGAAACTGACAGAAAGTTAGCAGATCTTGTGGTTTGGTATGAATATCATCGTGATCAACCTAAAGATATGGATAGGTTGATTGAATTTATGAAAAAGACGATAGATTGTATTTTAGAAGTTCAAGCTATGATACTGAAAGATATACAAGTCTTAGAGAAGCGTGAAGGCACTCCTAAGTTATTGGTTCCTAGTAGGATAAGGTTGCATGACAAAATTCATGTCTGATTCTTCTATTACTGCTATCTCCCTTAGAATTATTGAATCAGAAGGTAACAGGATTGAGAAGAACATAGTTGACGATATAGTTTCGAAATACGCTTCTGGTGATGTAGATGGATTTGAGAAGTACTGTATTTCAAGGGTTATGGAGATAATTGCTCTTAGAAAGGTTGTAGGTTATTTGAAATCTCATATTTCACGTGAATTGAGTGGTGGCTGAAGAATTAGAAAAGCATGAAATTGTTATTGATCAACAAACTATACTTAAGCAATTGGTTTTGCAGAGAAGGTTTATGGATATAATTGTTCTTATAAAGGTTTTAGATTATTTAAAATCTCATATTTAATTGGAGTTGAGTGATGGCTGAAGAATTAGAAAAGATGGAAGATCCTGTTCAGGAACAACAGACTGAAGAGCAGCAGCAACAGGAAACTGTTCCTGATCAACAAACTATACTTAAGCAATTGGTTTTGCAGCAGCAGCAACAGATTGCTCAGCTTCAAGATCAGCTTTTATCTTTGAAGAATTCAAATTCTGATGTTGGCAAGAAAGTTAGTTATGAAGAGCTTGATGAGATGTTTCTTGCCAAGCCTACAGAGACTATGGCAAATATTCTCAAGAAATTCAAAGAACAACTAACTGATGAATTATATTCTAGATTAAAAAGGGATAATGATTACTCTAGTTTTTGGGAAAACTTTTTTTCAAAAAATCCTGATTTGAGAGGGTTTAATGATGTATTTCAGCAAGTTTTGACAGAAGATTCTTCAATTATAGGCTCAATGAATAGAGAAGAATTAGAAAAACATATATCAAAGCGTGCAAGAAAGGTTCTAAAAGACAGGTTTGAAGCATTTAAGTCCTTGAATTCAAATTCAAAGCCTACTGTGACTGAGACTGGTGGAATGTTGACATGGCCAAGTTCTGGTGTTACAGATGAAAAAGAAGCTGGCGAATCTTTGTCAGAAATTATAGCTGAGAACAGGAAACGAAAACTTAAGAGGTAATATATGGCGACAGTTACTTGGGAATTCGACATTCCTTCTGGTACCTGGAAGAATCACAAGCTTTCCAGGGATTTGCGAATAGCTGCTATTGAAAATGTAACTTTTGCAGAGCATGTTCGCACTGAGAGGGCTTTTGGTAGGAAAGCTGGTGAATCTGTGACCATGACCAAGGTTTCTGCGCTGGCTGAACCTACTAGTGCAGAGTTTGGTGAGAATCAGTTAATTCCAGAAGATACCATTAGCCCTAGCACTTCTCAAATTACTATCAAGCGTTTGGGTAGGGCGGTTGTCTTTTCAGAGGATGTAAATGTTTTGTCTGTTTATGATATGGAAGATCCTATCCAGAGGCTGTTACGGCAACAGATGAGTTTGGTGCTTGACACTTTGGCATCTTCTGCATTTAAGTCTACTCCTATCAAATATGCTGTAACTGGTACTTCTAGCAACAACATTACTATCAACGGTGTTTTTGGCGCTACATCTACTGCCAACTTAAATACCTATCACTTAGAGGAAATCAGGGATTATCTATTTGATACTCTCAGGGCTCCTATGATTAATGGAGATTCCTATGTGATGATTGCCAGGACTAAGGCGATTAGAGGGATACTGAGAGATCCTGATTTTGAGAAGTGGTTTGTCAATACAGATCCACAGAAGAAGTTCAATCGTGAGCTTGGTACTTTTGAAAATATCCGTTTAATTGAGAGCAATCACGGTACTGCTCTTGGCAATGTTGGAAGTGGTGGTGTTCTTGGTGAGGCAGTAGTCTTTGGCGAAGATGCTGTTACCATGATTGAAGCATTAATGCCAGAACTTCGCATGGGAATTCCACGGAATTTCGGATTACTGAGGGGCATTGCTTGGTATGGTTTGTTGAACTTCGGGTTGACTTGGGGAAGTTCAAGTGCTCCAGGTGAAGCTCGTGTTGTTCATGTTGGTTCTCTGTGAGGTTATACGATGGCATACGATAATTTCTATGAAGTTAAGGTTGGTGGTGGGTTGAGCGGTTCTACTACTGGCGATAAAGCAAATTGGGCGCCTGGTACTTATCCGCATTATGTGCGTTCGATTGGTGTAGTGTTGAATGTAGATCCTACTGGTTCTGCTGTTGTTGCGTTAGATAAAGAGCCAACGGCTGGTAGTGCTACTGGTAGGACGCAGCTTGAAGTTATCAACATTGCATCCACCCATGCTCAGGGTAATGTTGTTTATATTGATGGGTTGAATCACAAGATTCTGCCTGGTGAGAGGGTGGTCGTGAAAGTTACTACTGCTCATTCTTCTCTTACGAATTTTGATTTTGTGATGCGTGTAGAACCTTCTACAGATTCTCCTGTGAACAACTCTAAGATGATTAAGAGTACCTGATTATGGCTGATCTTACTGCATCAGACGTTACAGTTACTGTAAAGGCGATGGCCAATGTCCAGGGTGGGAAGCCTGTAAAGATTCATTTTGCAGAGCTTTCATTTGGAAATGGCGCCAAGACTTATCCAACTGGTGGCATTCCTTTGCCTGGAATTGGTGAATTTGGTTTGAAATCAAGGATGGATTGGATTAGCGTAGTATCTACATCTACTCCTGATGGCTTTGTTTGGATGATAGACCAAGTCAACAACAAGCTGTTGGGATATACACAAGGTGTTACAGTGAATGCTGCTGGTGCTGGTACCTTGGATGATTTTCCAGTGTCATCTGGGCCTGGGTCATCTACAATCAGCGTTGGTTTGGCTGGTGGTTCTGCTGGAACCCATAGGCTTGGGCCGCTTAAGGAATTGCAAGGCGGTGTAGCTGCTCCTGCTGCGACTAAAATCAATGTGATTGCAGTCGGAGGATGATGTGTCTACCTTTACTGCTGAGGCAATTTCTCCTAGTGTTGTACTGGCAAAGTGGACTGGGCTAGTCAACGGCGAATCAGGATTACCTCAGACTGGAGCTTGGTTCTCTGATAGATCTGTACATGTTTCTGGAACATTTGGAGTTGGTGGGACGGTAGTCATTGAGGGATCGAATGATGGGGTAAATTGGCAAACTCTTAGGGATGACAATAGCAACTTGCTATCTTTTACATCTGCAGATTTAAAGACCATTGCTCCTGTAGTTGAAAGGATTCGTCCTAGGGTGACTGCTGGAGATGGAACTACATCTCTTAATGTCTCAATTATTATGGTTGGTAGGCGGTGATAAATGCTGTAATCTCAGCGTTTACTGGATACGTAGCGATATTGTTCGGAACTGCCACGGATGAGATATGGATGACTATCTGTGGCATTTTTTTGTTAGCATATTCAGCATATTACATAATAGGAGGGATAAATGATCAAATTTAATGAGATGTTCAAGATTAGGGCATGGTTTGGCGTCTTGTTATCGTCTTTCAAGATGATGAGCAAGTTAGAACGCCAAGTGGTAGAGCAGTCTCTGCATTTTATTGCTGGAGCTGCTATTGCCTTATTGACTGCTATGCTGATTAAGTTTGGGTTTATGACTATTGGCATTTTTGATTATTCAATTTGGCCGAAGTGGGTTGGTGTTTCTTTGTCCATATTCTTAGGGATTCTCAGGGAAGCGTTGCAATGGCCGATTAGGAGATGGTGGGATACTGTTTTAGATTTGGTGTTTTGGATTTTAGGGGCGTTTATAGGTGTACTATGGATTTGAATGAAGCTTTAAATCATGTTCGTCAAATTTCAAGATTTATTGATGCGTTCAGAGAAATTGAACGCGTCATTGAATCTGCTGTTGTTGCTGAAAATTTGGTGAAAGAAAAATAACAGCAACACAAAAATCTTACTGATGAAGTAATCAACCTGACAACTATTAGGGATGGGTTGAATGCTGAATTTGAATCTATCAAAAAAAAGATTGCTGATGAAAAGCTTGAGTATGCTAGGTTATCTGCTGAAGCCAGGGAAAGGTATGAAAAGATGATTGCTGATTTAGATAATCAGCTTAAGCAAGCGCATCGTGATGAATCTATGAAATATCAGGCTATGATAGACCGTGAGATGGAATCTAGTCAGGCCAAGATAGCTGAGTTTAGGAAGAAAACTCAAGATGCAAAACGAGAATACGATGAAGTTATTCGTGCCTTGAATGAAGCAAAGCTTGAGATTGAGAATTTGAAATCAAAACTTAAGTGACAACTATCTTAGTTCATTTCTTTTTAGGCGGATCGTCTCTTTCTGCTGAAATCGCTGTAGTTGGCGGTTTTAGAAGGATAAAGTTGAGGCGTAGGAGATAACATGGCTATAGAGTATTCAGAAGCCAATGCAGGGACTGGTGGCACCAAATTTGCCCATGACAATATTACTGAGGGAGTAAATACATTAGCAGTTCCATATACAAAGCTAATGTCTGGTACTGATGGAGATAAATCAGTCATACCATGTGATTCTGTTAATGGACTTGATGTTGATGTTACTAGGGTTTCAGGCAATGTTACTGTTGTTCAGGCGACTGCATCAAATCTCAATGCTTCCGTTGTCCAATCAGGGTCATGGGCTGTTACTTTAAATGCTGGTACAAACAACATAGGTGATGTTGATGTAGCGTCTTTACCTACCAATTCGCTGGCAAACGGGAATCTTGTTCATATTGACTATGATACTGGCGCTGGAACGCAGAATTTACCTGTTGTTGGGTTTGGGTTACCTGCTTCTGGTGGTGCTGTTGCTGGTGGTACTAGTTCTAACCCGATTCGTGTAGACCCTACTGGCACGACTACTCAGCCTATATCTGGGACTGTAAATGCCAACCAGAGTGGTTCTTGGTCTGTTACAAATCTTGGTTCAGGCAAATCTCTAAAACTAGCTGCTGTATCTTTGACTACAACAGGGACAATAGTACCTGCTGTTTCTGGAAAGAGAATCAAGGTTTATCGGTATGCCATTCAAGGAAGGAATGATGGTGTTACTCTACAGTTTAGGGATGGTTCTGCTGGATCTAGTTTAAGCATTGAATGGATATTCAATGCTCGTGAGGGTGTATCTTCTGGTTCAGTTTCTCCTCCAGAGTTTCTATTTGGCACTTCTGCTGGCAACAGCCTAGATGGTGTTGTTACTGGCATTGGGACTGTGTGGGTAGAAGTTAGCTACTTCGATGATGACGCATCGTGAAAGAGTTATTTTATATTTTACTCTTTCGATTGTTCTTATCCTGGTTATTTTATCTATTGTCTTTGGAATTAAGAGATTCGTAAAGCCGTTGTCTATCAAGATAAACAGGCGTTTTGGTAATAGAATCAATTTAGTTTTGCATGGATTGGATTCAGGTCCTTGGGGATTTGATGAACCAATGTCTTCTGTGATTGGGAAATACAATGTATTTGGTGATTTGGATAGGCATTGGTTATTGAGATTATCCTATAAGACACTAGATTTTTTTGACCGTGGGCATTGCGATAATAACATAGACTGGATGGCTGGATATTCGTTTTCTGAATTCTATAGGTATTTGTTTCATGGTAAGTCCAACTGATATCAGATTAGAGATAGAAAATGGTCCTTTAGCATCAGAGATTGCAGAACATATTTTATCTGGAAATCATCAGGCTATTGCAGATATCCTGAATAGAAAAGATCACGCTGTTGTTATTTTTCCAAGACATGTAAATCATCTGTCTATGATGGCAGAGATTGATTCAAATGTAGCTGCAACTATTCTTGACAAGTTGGAGGCTGCTTCATCGACATTCAGTACTGTGAAATGGGCTTTGTATTCTATTAAGTCTGAATCAGGCATAGATGTAGGTCATCCATCGACTAGGAACCAAATAGATGCCTTGGTAGCTGCTGGAATTCTTACTTCTAGCGAGGGCAATGCAATCAAAGCTATGGCTGAAAGGATGGGATCTAGGGCTGAGGTATTGTGGGGGATAGATACTGTAATCAGCCATGAACAAGTAGCGGAGGCTTTGAGATGAGTATATTAGGACCAACCTGGAGGATTCAGGTATATAACGGTTCTGGCGCTACTTCTGGAGCTATTACAGTGAAAGGGAAGCGTTGGAAACCAAACAGTTCTGATGGTAGAGCTGATTATGAAGATACTGAACAGACATTTTTCAATGTAGCTAGCTTAGCTAATGCTACTTACAGTTCAGGTTCAGCTATATCTAACGATGCTACGACTGAAGGATATTATGGCGTAGCATTGTCTATTTCTATAACAGGAAGCACTGCTACTGGAGAATATCGTGTTTATCTTCAGAGGTCTACTAATGGTGGAACTACTTGGCCTGATAATGCTGGTGGTGATTTGGTAGGAGTATTTGAAGTTACTGCTAGCACAACTGAGAAGTTTGATGTGGTTATGCAGTAATGGCTTTTGTTCATCTTAATTCTCGCCTAAGAAGAAGAATACATCCACAACAGGCAGTAGGCCTTAACGACAAACATTTTTTGAGAGACCGTTTCCATGCTGCTGTTTTATTTCATCCCGCTTTTGGAGCAAAAATATCAATTGCATTTGGTGGAACAGTTAATTTTGTTGGACAAGCAGCTAACACTTATACAGTTCATCCTTTAAAAGGAATTAGAACAAAGAATAATACTATAGATTATATAAGGTTTGATTTTACATCATCTATTTCTGTTCCGTATGCTGTTTTGAGTGTATCCAAGAGGATTTCTTCTACTGGAAAAGTTATGACTATGATGGATACATCTCAAAGTTCTCATTGGAGAGGGTTTCAGGTAGAAGATTCAATTGGATATTCTAGTTATACAGATATTGGACCTTCTAACGGTATCGTTGATACTCTTACAGGTCCATCTGATTTAGATGGGATGCGGCACATGGCCTTCTCTTTACGTGGGACTAATGATTTTGCAGGAGCTGGTCTAGGAAGAGCAATAGTCAAAGATACTGATGTAACTACTGTTTACACTGGAGCGTTATCTTCTTTTTCATTAGGTGTTGCTAGACTTAGCACACCATCTTCTCCGTCAGATGCCTGGATATCTATGGTTGCTGTTTATAAGGGTAAAGTATTTGACGATGAGTTGTTAGAAGTCAGTAGGAACATTTGGGATATATTTGATTCATCACCTATACGGGTTTGGATTCCTACTGGTGCTCCTCCTCAACCGCAATTCAAAGGTAGGAGGACACTACTTGGAGTAGGATGATGGATGAGTTACTTGAACAGATCAAACGCCATGAAGGGTTGAGGCTAAAACCTTATAGGTGTCCTTCAGGAAAGTTGAGCATTGGGTATGGAAGAAATCTTGAAGACAGTGGTATTTCCTTAGAAGAAGCTGAGTTAATGCTGAGAAATGATATCAGCAGTCTAAGGAATGTGCTTAGACACTATAGTTGGTGGGAATCATTGGATGATGTCAGGAAAGATGCCATAGTCAACATGGCATATAATCTTGGGGTAATTGGATTGCTTAAATTTAAAAGGATGATATTTGCTCTTAAGAAAAATGATTATGATACTGCTGCTATTGAGATGATGAATTCTAAATGGGCAGAGCAAGTTGGTGATAGAGCTAAAGAACTCAGTAATCAGATTAGGACTGGAAACTATGAAGGCTTGGTACAAATCAAAGACAATATGGGTTAATGCTCTTGCTGCTGCTTTAGCTGCAGTTCCTCAGATCATGCCTATCGTCCAGAGCTTGGACTATAGATGGTATATTGCTCTTTCGTTGGTTGTTCCGGCTGCTAATGTCTTGCTGCGTTCTGTAACTAATCAGCCTATCGGATGGAAGAATGATTGGAAATCTGATTGAATTCATCTTAGGTGTAGTATCGTTAATAGCTGGATTGATTGCGCTGTTTTACAGGAACAGGATGAATCACTACTTTGAAATATCCAAGCAGTATCAGAAGAGAATGAATGAATCTGAGAACGAATTGGCTGTTGTGAGGCATGCAAATCGGACTCTGATTCGCATGAGAGATCAATACAAAAAGGATTTAGATGATGCAAGAAAGAGGATGGTTGAAGGTAGTCGCGATCATCTTGACAATCAGTGGTAGCGGCTGTTCTGTCAGAGAGAGATTAATAACCGTTCCATTGCCATTGCCGCCCAGGCCTGTTCTACCTGCTTTGTCAGCAGAAGACCTTGAATGTATTTCAGATGATGCCTTTGAACGCCTGATGACTCGTGATCTAGGGCGTAAATACTATGCAGAACAGTTAGAAGAGATCATAATGTCTACTCATGAACGACGTTGATAGAATCATCGTTGAGATAGAACATCTGAAAAAACAGGTTTCAGAGCTTGAGAAGAAGGTTGACAACCTGATGACTGCCAAGAATGTCGGCATGGGAGTTCTATTGGCGTTGACAGCTATTGCTGGTGGGCTAGGTGCGTTTCTGAATAAGCTTGTAGGAGGTAACTAAATGAATTTCTTAAAGAAAGAGCAGATAGGTGATGCGACGCTATATCTAGGCGATTGCCTAGAGATCATTCCTTATCTGAAGGATGTTGATGCTGTCGTAACAGACCCTCCTTATGGTGTAGGGATGCAATATGATAGATTTGAAGATACTCCAAAGTATGTTCATGCTGTTGTGGTAAAAGCGATTCAAGCTGCGTTATCTATATCTAAGCGCGCAGCGGTTATGAGCGGGAACAGATGTCCATTTGCTTATCCAAAGCCAGATGACATAGGTGTTTGGTTCAATCCTGCTGGAACTAGTCTTGGACAATGGGGATTCATATTAGCCCATCTTATCTTGTACTATTGAAAAGACCCAAAGCCCAAGACATCCGGTTCTTCCGTTACTGGTTTACATGAGCGTAAACCAAGCAGGCTTGATTATCCTCATCCTTGTGTTAAGCCGCTTCCATTCATGAAATGGCTGGTCGATAAGGCTTCTCTTGTAGGAGAAGTAGTTCTGGATCCATTCATGGGAAGCGGAACAACAGGAATGGCGTGCATAGCACTAGATAGGAAATTTATTGGCATAGAGATTAGTGAGAAGTACTTCGACACTGCATGCAAACGGATAGAGGAAGCCTATAGAAATAGACAAATTGATATATTTAGAACAGCATGCTAATGGTCTTTGGTCGTCTAGCGTATGGATTAGTTATATATGTTCTATTCATGCCTTCGTTTGGAGTTTGCGAAAAATGGGCTCCTGATATCTATCCATTTGGGAAAGGTGCATTGAAGGTAATCATGAAGGGACCATGCAATAGTCTGATTGGTATTGTCCACAATGATTCACAACCAAATACCTTTGCTTTCCCAACTGGTACTACCGCTTATGGTCAGAACGATTCTGACGGAAACAGCACATTTGGTTTGTATGCAGAAGCTCGGCAATATGCAAATTCTGGAGTTGTGACTAACGAAGCTGTATCAATGAATTTTGGTGGTTATCCATCTCTTTCTTTACCACCAGATCGTAGCATAGGAACATTGGAACAGAATCCTATAGCACTGACAGTAGCTGCTGGTGGTGATTGGCCAAGTTCTATAGGTATCCATATCAGTAAAGAGGGTCAAAAGCCTAACACATTTTTAACTGGCATATATCTCTCTCCAATGTCGTGGGAGAGATATGGAATATTTATAGATAGTGGGATTGGGACACCGCTTGTCATAAGGCATGATACACAACAGGTTGGAATTAGATTGTTAGGTTCTGGTGATATCAAGCCTATGTACAGCGCTTTCACCTATACTGATGCTAGTGGAACAAATCGGTTCGCCATCAAACAAGATGGCCATCTTTTTTTCACTAACACTGCCACAACATCAATTCCACCTGCTTCATCCATCAACTCTGGTTGGCTAAAGATAGAAATAGATGGGCAGATAAAGTTGATACCATATTTCGATCCTTGAGATCGATACACTTGCGCTGATATGGGTGTCTCACCCTAGATGGTACACTTCTTTGGTCATGGGTGCCATTGGATCCAATGGTATACATGAAAAAGCTGGTATCCAATCGATCTTTGGTCAGCATCTTTGCCTTGGTGATCAAGAGCTATATGGCTAGCTGACAAAACCCTGGTATACGCAAGTTCGGCTTGTGTGATGACAGTGGCGCTATCGATTTCAGGATTTCTCATTCATCGTGGCACACGTTCAGCATAAAGTCCTAGGTTTGCATCTAGAGTATTGGCTATCATCTTTGTGCAGGTTTGATTACTGGAATTGGATAACATTTCTGCGCTGGTTTTCTTATACGCACTGGTCGCAAGCATAACTTTGTGTGTCAATGCCGCCGTGGCTAGCATCCCTCCAATGGTTTACTCGATGATACTGACTCGCCTTGCAAAACATGACTAGCATTCTTGAGATGGTTTACTAAGCCGCATTGGCTAGCATTTGGTCACTGGTTTTCAGATATATCGTGGCTAGCATTCTTTTACTGGTTTTCAGATATGCCGTGGCTAGCACGCGATCCTTGGTTGTTACTGTTTGTCAGGCTCGCACAGCAAGCACTGGTTGTCAATGAGGCGTTTGGCGAATAATATACCCTACGTGTTCGTAGGGTTTTATAATCATCATATTATCATAAGTAAATCCTATTCTTATCTTTTCATCCAAAGATAGATTTATTGCTTCAAGCAGGTACTCTTTTTTTGTTTTAAAAGAGTAGAATTGGTTATATGATGATTTTCTATGAACCAGATTGGCATGAATGCCAATCCTTCTTTTTTTTCCAGACACGAAAATCCTATCTTTATTTGTGTAATAGTCTATCGTTACTTCCTCTTGTGAATTGTTCAGACCTTTTTCAAACTTAGATTTATCTACCTCTACCATCGATGATACTTTGCTGAATATGAAGCCAAATATCTTTGCAAGTCTTCTGGACGATTTGAAATCAACTTTTTCCAATTTTATATTAAAATCAATTCCTTCTATACACCATGATTTTTCATCAAATGTCATTACCAGGCTTCTTTCCTTATTCTCCCAGATATCTGGGAGTTTGAAAGAGAAGTATCCAAGAAACATCATCTTATGAGCAATGATATGAGATATGGCAACCCTATCTCCTTTTTCTGCCATTAATCTCAAATATGGTCCTTCACTTGAAGATATAAAAGTCCCAAATACAGCTCCATTCTCATTTACAATAGATTTCATTACTTTAAATGAAGATATCAATAAGCTCTCATTTATGATCATCATATCTACCTCCATTAAGCTGCATGTACGATTCCAAGCTTGGTCTCATGGTAAGGAGGATGCACAGGAAGGCCTTCAATTGCTCTCCATTCCTTGTAGAGATCTACAAGTAGCATCTTGATCATGTATCTAGTAGCTGCTCTGTGTTTGTGCAGCTTGGTCTTATCCTTCCATGATGGATGGTTTTCCAGCCTATTCTTATAGGCGTCATATATTTCCTTATACTTGTCTCTTTGCTTCATCATTGATGGTGCCACTACACCTAGAAGCTTTGTCTTGAGAAATGGGCAGAATGTTATGCCAAGAGTCTCTGTTTCATTGCCATTCTCATCCTTGTATTTCTTAGGCACCATGTGGCTCTGCTTCCTTCCTCTTCCCTCACTGGCAACTAGGTTCCCATGCTCATCGTAGATGTTGATTACATCCAGGCCACACAGCTTCCATAAACTGGATGCGTATTTGGTCTTGTGTATATCAACATGCGTGATTATTATTGCAGCCATGTATGGACTGATTCCTTTGATGGGCTCAAAGAATCTAGTCCACAGAGGATGCTTGATGATTTCTTCCTCTACATGTTTTCTGTAGAGGTTCTCTGCTTTCAGAAGGGTCTCGTATATCTCCTTCTGCATTGATGCTAGATGCCCATCTGATGGCAGCATAACTGATGCTGCATCAGCTACACGCTTGAAGCTCTTCCTGAACACTTCAAGCTCTTCTTCTTCTACTCTTTGCCTGAAGATGCAGGCAAGACGGTTACCTGCGATTATCCTGTCACGTTGGATTCTGTCAGCATATCGGACAATTGCTTTAAGCTGTTCTATGTTCATGTTTGCCTCCTTTGGTGTTATCATTCTCAAGGTTACCACTACTTTCGGTTTTTTCAAATGAAAAAAAGTTTGGTCAGGCTCAAAGAAGGTTATAACAACCCAGTTTGGTACGATCCTATCTCCCGTGAGTTCTTCTCAGAAGATGGTTCTAAGATAGACTGTGTTCCAGATTGGGCAAAGGCAGAAGCTAAGAAGGTTAAGACTGGAGAGCGAAAGAAGAGAGAAATAGTAAAGATGGACGATAGGCCTATTATCGTAGATAGCAGTGGAGTTAAGGAAAATCCTAGTCCAAAAGAAGTCTCTATGATAAAGAAGATGGGGTTCTGATGGCGTCGAGATACATTGCTGCAGAAATTCCGTTAGGACTTGATGGTTTTTTTGGAGATGATAATCCAGCGACTATTCCTATTTCTGGGTTGATTAATACTAATGCCATCAATTTCCGCACCAATGCTATTAGAAAAGAACCTGGTGCTGTAAAGCTTAATTCTACAGCAATTTCTGGCTCTCCTGCCATTTATGGTGGGCATCTATTCGATCATGATGGCATTACGCCAAGGCACATTATTCACACTTCTGATGGCAGACTTCTGAAGGATGATGGGTCTGGAAATTTCACTACAACACTTGCATCAGGGTTGACTGCATCAGTTAATCCAGTATTCGTTGAGGGTGGTAAAGAAGGAGCAGCTTTAAACAGAAAGCTGTTCATCTTTACTGGTAGCAACGATGTAAAAGTGTTGTCTGGCAATGATGTAACTGTCACTAACTTGGCTACACCTCCTGTTGATTGGGTTGGAAATCCACCATCTAGTGGGTTTATATTCGATGGTAGATTGGTAGGATTTGGTAACAAGAACCAGACACATAGGCTTTACTTTTCTACTGATATAGATCACGAAAACTTTGTTGGTACTGGTTCTTTTAACATAGCTGTATTTCCAGGAGAAGGCCTAGGAATCAGTGCTGCCGTTCCAGTTCCTGGTGGGATAATCATTTTCAAGAAACCAAAAGGCATCTACTTTGTAGACGCATCTGACCCATCTTACATGAATTGGAGGGTCTTCAAGATATCTGATTCTTCAGGTCCGCTATCTCAATCAAATTTGACTACATTTGATGAGAATATTCTGTTTATTTCATCAGATGGCAGATTGAAATCTTTATCTGTTGGAGAAGGAATAGGGATATTCAGGTTGAATGACCTATTCAATGATACCCAAGTTGGGAACTACATAAAAAGAAACTTCAATACATTCGCATTAGATAGGTGGCGTCTTATTTCATACAAATTGGCCAATGAAGTTTGGTTATCTGCTCCAGAAGCTGGTAGTACAGTCAATAATCGTCAGTTGATATTTGATACAGATTTAAAACGCATTCGTTATCGTATTAGCAATAGGGATGTCATTGAATCAATCTGGACGTATCAAGAAAAATTGTTTTCTGGAGACAATGCAGGATTCTGTTGGAAAATGGACCAGGCTATATTTGATAAAGGAGGAATAGGATATGAAAGTTCTTTCAAGACTAAAGAGTTAGACTTTTCACACATAGACAGCAGGCTTGCTAGTAGGAATAAGAACTTTGCTTTTTTGGAAATTGAAATTGTTCCTGCTGCATCTTCACTACTATTTGTTGATGTTTACATAGATGCAATTAAAACACAGACCATTCAATTTAATACGCCTGCATCGTCTGGAGTTCTTGGTAACTTTGTTATAGGAACAGATCGCCTTGGATCATCAAAGTCAGTTTCAAGCATAAAGCAAAGGATAGCAGGGTCTGGAAGGAGATTGCAGCTTGAATTCAATGATGCTGCTGGTATCACAGAATTTTCTATTTCAAGAATTATTGCACATTTCAATGTAGGAGATGAGAGACTACCATGATAGAAGATTACATCATAGAAAAAAATGGAGTTGTGATTGAAGTTTTATGCAAATGTTGTGGCAAAAAGATCATGAAAAGGAAGAGAATTGCTGAATATGAACGAAAAATTAATGGAATTTTTAAAGAAATATATATTGATACTGCACTTGTACCAACAGAAGATTACATAGATGTAGTGTTATCTGATGGTGAACACAAGCACTGTACAAGTCTTTGCGTTTCGTGTATTTCACATTTAGATGAAGATAAGGCAACTCAGATATTTGATATTGATATGAAAAAACTTAATAAAATTGATTTGGTTGGAAAAAAGAGAATGAGGTATGTTTCAAAACACAGCTGAAATCATTGACGCTGCCCTGTTTGATGGTGGCGAAAGGACTGATGGGACAAGTTCTTTCAATTCCCAGATGCCTAGATATGTCAATGAAGTCTATCAAGAGATCATCCTTGGTGGTGGTTTATTTGGTCCAAAGATTGCCCAAGATTGGTTTTGGTTGATCAAGAATGCAAGCTTTACTCTTGAAAGCTTCATCGATTCTGGAACTGTCACTCTAACCAAAGATTCTACGTCTATCACATTTTCAATTGCTCCACAAGTTAGTGTAGTTGGATGGTATTTAAAGATATCTGGTTTTGAAGACGTATTTAAGATTGCTTCACATACTGCTGGAAGCAATTCCGCTACGCTAGATGTTTCTTTCACAGGTTCCAGCAGGACATCAAGTTATGAGTTGATGAAGCTTGAATATGATATTTCTCTTTTTGCCAGTGATTTCATTCGCCTGATGGAACCTATGAGAATAAACTACTTCTCAGGCGTGATTACAGGTATAGATTTGAAGGAAATGCACGCTATCAATCTAGTAATCAATGAAGTTCCTACACACTTTGCTATGATTGATAGGACTAATGTTAGGTTTAATGGTCGTGGATTTAGAGATAGAAAGATTAGGGTAGATTTTCAATATATTCACAAGCCGCCTGATCTGACTGATTCTACCAATAGTGTTCCATTGATTCCTGAAATACATAGATCAATATTGGCAGATGGTGCAACGTACAAGTTGCTATTGGCCAAGAATGATGACAGGATGCAGGTTTATCTTGAATCTGCCAGAAACAGATTGTCTATGATGATAGAAGAAAATCGCCAGATGATGAATAAAATAGGCGAGAACTTCAGGCCTATAATTAGAAGGTCAGGCTATGGATTCAATCAATCTGAAAGCGGGGTAATTTTCAAATGGCAGTAACTGCGGCAATCATTGCTGGTGTACTTGGCGCGGCAGGTTCAATTGGTGCAGCAGCAATATCAGGAAGTAAAGAAGGCGGAGACGATCTTAGAAAGCTTCAAAAGAAAGCACTACAGCCTGACCCTATAGATGAAGTTATGAAGCAGGCAAGAGCTGCACTGATAGAAAAGGCTCTAGTAGATTCCTTGATCAATTCGCAGCAAGACAGATTACTCATGGAAGACAAGCTTAGACTTGCAGGATTTGAACCTGAGATCAGGCAAATTCCAGTGCTAACAGGTCCATCAGTTATTAGAAGGAGTGAGAAAGGTCCAGATAAATTCATTCCTGTTCCAGGTGGTCAAGCAATATTTGACCCATCAACTCTAACTCCTGCTGAGGCTGAAAATATAGATATCTTAGGACCAATTCTGGCTGCATTCAGACCAAAGGTACTTGATGTTAGCGCTACAAGTAAAGGTGGAGATATAAGAGATAAAATTGCAACTACAATGTTATCACAAGGGAAACTTAATCCTGTTATAGGACAAAGTCCTATTGAAACATTGGGAGGCGCTAGAATCGGATTTCAGAGAGAAGGTACAGATCCACAATTCTTTATTCCAGAAGAAATTACCAGTAAGTTTAACAATGTTCCAGGCACTATATATATCAGAAGAGGAACACCAGGAGCTGACGAATTGATTAATTTGGCTAGGCAATCACAATTTGAGGCTCTTATCCAGAAATTGATTAGTCTTGGGATAATTTAATTATGGCAGCATCTTCTATACCACCTGGAAATTATCTAGTTGCAGGCACACCTATCACTATAAGCCAAGATAATTCAGTATTACTTATACTTGGAAAAGGCCAAAAGAAAAAGATAGGAACAGTTTCTGGCAACAATATTCTAGATTTATCTGGAAATAAATTTGCTTTCTTTTCTAATGGTAGATTGCACTTTTTGGGACAAAATGCCCCAGTAAGATATGCTGATTTAGTTAATTTCGGAAATATTCCAATCCTTCCTGGAAAATACAAGGTAGGTCAGAATTCAATAGAAATAAGTCTGAATGGGACGATTACACAAAACGGAAAAGCAATTGGCTCTATAGATTTTGCAACTGGAGTTGTAAGCCAATTTGGCAAGCCAATTGGTAACGTTTCTAAAGATGGAAAGAAATTTACCTTCCTAAAAAACCTAGGTATTCCAGAGGCTGGTAAATCTTTTGATATTACTAGAATATCAAGAACATTTACAGATCCATTCAAACACGTAACACCTGGTTCTTCTCCTCCAGGAACAATTCCTCCAGGAACATTGCCTCCAGAATCCCCAGGGTCAGGCGGAAGAAATCTTCAGCCTACACAACCTATAGTTACTGGAGTAAGTTCAGCTGAAATTGATCAGCTAGTCCAAGATTTAATTAACACAAAGACTGCTGCTAGAAACTTATTAGCTCCATTACTCGCTGATCTTGATCAGATTCAAGCTGCTGCAGAAGCTGAAGCTGCTGCAAACCGAGAAATACTTGGCAATATCCGCGCTATAAACATTCAAGATTTTATAGAAGCGCAAAAACGGGTTGAAGAAACTAAGCAAGGTATAGAATCACTAAAAGGCATTACAGAAGGAGAAATCCTTCCAGGATTAAGCAGCGCTGCAGGTCAAATTGGAAAAGATGTTATACCAGGCCTACTTGATGCCTTAAGAAAGACACAGGCAAAAGATAGATCATCTCTTATAGACCAATCTGCATCAAGATTAAGTGCATTATCTCCAGCATTAGATAGAATCATTGCCTCTGCATCTGCTCAAGCTGCTGCTGATCGTGGACTGCTTGGCCAGGTCAGAGGGATTGGAATACAGAATATAAATCAGGCTAAACAAAGTCTGGATAAAAATCTTGCCAATATATCTCAAGCAGAACAGATAGTTGGTCAAAGGATTCTTCCTAGGACAGAACAGGCGGCCCAAGCTGTTGAGAGCGCAATAGTACCAAGGCTTTTGGAAGCCCTAGACAGAACAGCAGCAACTAATAGGGCTGAAATTATAGACAAATTAGCAAGACTATCCAGAATAGGAGCAGTAAGTGGCTTAGCAGATATTGGCACAAGTTTGGGATTAAACAGGGCTATAGAATCGGAATCAGCAAATAGGTTATTAGGTGCACTTAGAGGTGAACTTGATCTACCTGTATTCCTAAAAGAAGACCTTGAAAGAAGAGAACAACAACTTAGAGATCAACTCAGAAGAAACTTGGGTACTGGTTTTGAAACTTCTACCGCAGGGATAGAAGCCTTAAGGGGTTTGGAAAGAACTAGAGCTGGCGTTCTTGATGAGTTTAGACGTCAAGAGATAGAGAGGGCATTAGGAGTATTTTCACCAATTCAAGGCATCAAATCAGGTCTTAGAGAGCAGTTAGCTGGTTTGCCTGGTATTCCTGCCGGTATATCACAAATGGCTGGCGCTGAGGCATCTAGGCAATTGTCAGACATTGGAAAAGTTTCGAGTGATTTGATATCTTCCCTATTAGCCAGACAAGGATTCACACAAGCTGGAGTTGATGCGCTGGCCAATCTGATAGGCCTGCGTTCTGGAGATGCTGCAAGTAGACTTGGATTAGCTCAAGGAGCTCAGCAATTTCTTGAAGGTCTTACTTCAACTAGCTCTAAGATTACAGGTTCAGAAATCCTTCCAATTGCAGCAAAATCTGAGCTTGAAAAGGGAATCGCTGGAATTTCTCAACTTGCAGGGCAGGAAGAAGCCAGAAGAAGCGAAACTATTTCTGGATTAGCTAGAGATTTAATTGCTGCTCTTGGGGCTCAACGTGGATTTGTGGGTGCAAAAGCAGATGCAATAAGAGATTTGCTTGCTGCTCAAGCAGGCGATATTGCCACAAGAATAGGATTATCAAGTTCTGCTCAGCAGCTCCTTGGTGGATTGACATCACTTGGAGCACAAATCTCTGGCCTAGAGCTTATGCCAATACAAGCTAAAACGGATTTTGCAAAGAGTGGAGTAGCTACGATGGGCTCTGCAGCGTTATTGCCATTGCAGGCCAGAGCAACAGGATTGGCGCTTTTGAATAGCGCATTAACTCCAACTCTTCAGACAGATATCGGTGCTCTACTTGGTCAACTTGGCTCTGCAGTCAGTAGTGCTGCAAGCAATCAGCTAACATCAGCAGGTCTCATTCAGTCCATATTACAAAACCAAGGTCCTAGCCCATTAGCAGCAGGACTTGGCGCATTGGCTGGAGCAGGAAGCAGTGCTGCAAACCTGTTTGCATTGTCTAAACTGTTCGGTGATCAAGAAAAACCAAGTAACACTGGCGGAACGACATTCCCACAGGCTATATCAAGCAATCCAGCATTCAGTAGCCTATTCACCAACATGTTCTCATCAACTCAATCGCCATGAGTGTTAGAAGAGCAAATCTAGATGCCTTTTTCAAAGCATTTAAAGCTACACAGCAATCTACTGCTCCTCTTTCAGAAGCAATATTGCTTAAACAAAAGCTAAATGCTTTGGAGCAGGAAAGGCAGGGACAGATTGAATTAGCAAAACTGAAAAGTGCTCTTGAATCAGAACTTCAACGAGAGAAAACAAGAGCAAGATTTGCAACTTCATTAGTCAGCACATTACCACAACTCCAGCCTGAACAGTTGGAATTGCCTAATGTTATCGCAAAACAAGCTGGAATATCTACAGAAGATTTAATTCCACCTGATCAGATTGAGCAGTTCTTACTCCAAAGAGAGGAAAGATTATCTCAGATAAAAGAAGCTGCAATATCTGCCATAGAAGGAACACCATTTTTGCCTGAAGATGTAAAATCTTCACTATCTAAATTAGTTGATACAGCAAGTGAAGAAAGAACAATAATGCAAGTATTAGGACAAGGTAGACGGATAGCATTACTTTCTAAACCATCTATTGCACCAAGAGTAGATGTCACTGTTCCTGTTTTTACTGGTAAGACAGCTGGAGTTCTGGATGAAACTCAATTTGTGCCAACTATTGAGGCAGCAGAGAGAGCAAGAGTAAACATGGAATTGCTTAATGGAATTAAGCCAGATGATTTGAAACCAGGACCAATAGTAGGAAATAAGATATTTGGAACAGTAAGGAATGCTGTAAAAGAACTTTTAGGTGCAGACATTTTAGGAGATATCTTAAATCTTCAAAGCATTAGCCAAGAAGCCATACTTGAACAGCTTCAGGCAAGAATTGCTACTGAACCTGACACTGGTAAACGTGGAGACCTGAACAAAATTGAAGTTCTACTTTTTACTAGAAAACTCGACATCAATCAACCTGCAGATGCGGTTAGATTCATGCTTGCCGTTCAATATGCCATAAACAGGATGAGATTGCTCGAAGCTGATGTTGCTACTCAAGCCATGAATCTAGCAGATAGAGCAAGGTTAAATCCAGAATTAACTGAAGCTGCATTTGAAGCTAAGAAAAGGTTTCGCAACCTAAAAACAGGACAAGAAGGTTATGACTCATTCAATAGATTTTTTAAAATGGGAAGGATTAAATTCATGCCAACAGATGAGTTGCAAAAATTCGTAGATAAGAGATTAAAAGAAGGCGCTGACCCAGAAGCAATAAAGCAAGTTTTGATTGAAGCTGGAAGATTAAAGCATATTAAGTTCTGAAGATGGCTAATAGTACAGAAGGATTAAAAGAGCTGTTTCCAGAAGAAGAAGAACAGGTAAAAAATGTTCCTGTTCATCAACTCACTGAGACAGTGCCTCAAGAGAAGATTGATGAATTTCTATCTGGTCTTGACGAACCTACACCAGAATACGCAACCGATATTAATATTCGTGCAGCAGAAAACAAATTCAGGGATGTAAATAGAGCTCTTGAACCTATTGCATCAACAATTCCTACTATCGTCAAATCTGCTGCTATATCTGCGGCAAACATCCTAAATATTCCTACAGATGTATATAACCTTGCTTTGGACCTGATGTCTTTGACTTCTGGTCAGACTGGTCCATTATTCCAGTTACTTAAATCTCAAGTATCCCCAGGAGACGAGCTGTTTGAAAGGATTGGTGTAAATATTCCTGAACTTAGGAAGGGTCAAACCGGAGTTGGAAGATTCGTCTCAACTTCCTTTGAGAACATACTGTTAGGATTATTGCCAGTATCATTGCTAGCTCAACAAGGAAAGGCCTTAGCACAAGCAGGCAAGGATGTTCCTAAAGTCTATCAAGCTGCTATGGCACTGATGAGAAATCCTGGAATGTTCATATCAGGAGAGATTGGTGCAGCAGCAGGTGCAACAGCAGCAGAACAAGCCATAGATAACATCAGTAAAGATGAGTTGATGAAATTCTTTGGCATCAAGCCAGGAACACCTAAAGAAGCTGCTCTAAGTTCTATAGTAGATTTTGGTTTATTGTTCGCATCAACTATGGCTGGCGAAGCGTCTGCTAGAAAATCGTTTGGTTTCGCCACAAGATCAAATATGGCTAAGGAAAAGCTAAAAGAACAGCTTCTACAAACTATCCCAAATCCTAGTGAGGAAGCAAAGCAGATTAAAAAAAATGTGGAAGAACTGAAAGCAGCAGGAATAGAAAACCCACCAACTCTTGCAGTATCTGGAAGCGATATTCCTCAAAGAATGGCAAAATCTTTGGCACAACAAGAACCAAAGCTGTCACAAAGAATTACAGAATCTGTCAATGAATTTGAGGAACAATTTTTGCGATCAATTGCTGGAACAACTAGGGGCAGTGTCATTGAGAATGCTCTTCCAAACGAACAAGAATTGAGGACTGCACTTACAAAGGCAAATGTAGAACTTGTTCGTGCTTCAAGAACTGATGCAATGCAAGCACTAAATACACAGAAGCAAGCATTGCTAGAAAATTTAAAGAGGCTTGTTTTTACGGAAGGAAATGAACCAGAGATTTCTAGAAAGATAACCAATATCACAAAAGGAGCTTACAACATTGCCAGATCAGAACAAACAAAGCTTTGGCAAGAAGTTAAGAATGTAAGCGTTACCATCAATAATTCTATAGAAGCCATTAAGTTGTTTGAAGATGTTGATGATGAACTTCTTAAGCTTAGGATACCTAGAAAGTTCAATTTAATCATTGGCAATATCAAAGATGGTAAATTTAATCCAAGCAAGTTGGTAAATGCCAATTCAAATACAATTAGCATCTCACAGCTTCAATCTCTAAGAAGTGACTTGCTCAAGCAGCTTCAAGAGACAAAAGATGAGAAGACTAGATACGTAATACGTAATCTGGCAAATGCAGTCCTAAAAGATATGCTTGATGGCCAAACTTATGGTGACGTTACAGATGCCTTGGATACTGCTCGAAATTTTACTCGTGAAATGCACAATACTTTCGAGCAAAGCTCCATTGCATCTATTCTGAATCTCAAGACAAACGAAGAAACTCTTGCACTTAAAAAACTCAAGGCATTTGTCGGAGGAGATGAAGGCGGTCTTGCAGCATTAGATGCACAAATTAAACAACTGGAACAATTCATGAATTCTTCTCCTTCCATGCAGAAGGAACTTGCAGGGAAGATTAGTGAATCACCAGACTTCAAGCAATTTGTAACGGCAGCTATCAAATCGAAATTCTACGAGATAATTTCAGCAAATCCTGATAACGGGACATTATTCTTAGCTAGCAAGAATTCATTGCTAAACAAAATGCCTGAACTAAAACAACATCTCTCTAATTCATTGAAGAAACGCATTGAAATAGAAGAAACACTAAGACATATCAAAGAAACAGACCCAAGATTTACACTTTCAGACGAGTTTCTGGGATTATCTAGATCTCCAATAGGCGGTGCTATCTCTTTCATACTTAAGTCACCAAATCCTGACAAGATGATAGACGCCATATCAAGTACTGCAAAAGTGCCAAAAAGAACCATCAAAGAGATGGTTGCGTATGACCTATTCTCTAGAGGAAAAACAATCAATGGAATAAAGGACTTGATTGATAAACCTCAATACCGAGCACTGATGCAGAAAATCTTTGATGAAGATGAATTGAATCGCATCAACAAACTCATTGATATAGCAGCAACACGTTCAGGGCTAAGCAATCTGCCAGTAAACATTCAAAAGACGGTTAACCCAAGTAGTCTAGATGCCCTGTTTGTAGACCTAATATCCCTGAACCTTGGAAGCTCTTTAGGCTCATTTACTGGTGCACAACTTAAGACTGCATCAGCTATGCAGAGATTCGTAAGAAGTATTCACAACTTCGTTTCTTACGGACCTATATTTGAGGTTGCTACAGAATTCGTACTCAATCCACACTTGGCTACCATCCTATTGGAAGACGCATCAACCATGAAAGGCCAAGCAAGAATCAGGAAGGCTGTAGCGTCACTTATGGCTACTACCAGGCTCGGAAATGAGCTTAGAAAGGGAGATCAGAAAGAGGAAGATAGAAAAAGAGCAGAAGTGGAAGATTCGAGCCTGATGGGAAGCTTTTTTAACAATATCAGTAGATCGATTCCTCAGGCCCCATAGCGCCCAAAGCGCTTCAGGCCAAGGGGCTGTGACCGTGCGATCAACTCTGGATTTTTGAGCAAAAGAGGAGGCCCAGAGTCTCGCACTGCGGCGGTTACTCAGCGCCACCAACCGCTTGGCGCGAATCATCATCTTTCCACAGTATACCACGATATAAATCTACCGCAGAAATGCCTCTTTTCTTGGCATACTCTTGTATCGCCAAAATGTGTATCAGTTTAACCCTGGAATAACCAGATTCTAGGGAATAGTAATGCATAGCACTTGTACCAACAACTTTTGACATCTCACTTGGGACAAGCTTAAGACGCATCCTTAGCCTGCGGATAATAGTGCAGTCGTTATAATCTTTTTTCATAAGCTAATGAAAAATTATTATTTGTGCCTGTCTGCCACTAATATACTATCATCAAATTTCACCAAAATTGATAGATATGAACATGATGATACACACAAAAAGTCAGATAGCACATAGACTTAAGAAAGCTCCACCAGGATCTATCGTGGTGGTGTGGTCTATCAGTGAGAATACCGGATTTCCTGTCTTAAAGGCAGGGTTCGGCGATACAGTCGTAGGGAAGTTCTTAAGAAAACATCCAGGATACGTAGGACACTTCGGTGGCGAAAGTAATATTGAACATGTCATTGAAACCGCCAAGGGAAAGGCAAATAGCATAAGAAAGGAAGACATAAATAAGTTCATATTCAACCTCTCAAAGAGGTTGAATATTGGTTTAAACCCATCATCATTCTAGGAGTAAAAATATGCTTAAGATCAAGTCTGAACAAACAAACAGCACTAATATTGTGCTCACAATCTACGGTCAACCAGGGATTGGAAAGACATCATTAGCATGCTCAGCAGAAAGACCGATCATGTTCGACTTTGATAACGGAATAAAAAGGGCATATAGGAAATGTCCTGTAGCTGACATTGAAAAAACGTCTGATCTGATCAATATAGAAAGGGACGATATTGCGCCGTATCAGACGATTATCATTGATACGGTAGGAAAGATGATCGATAAGATGATCATCGAAATGCCGTCTTACGAATCCAAAACTCAGCTTAAGACGGCAAGCGGAGCACCAACCCTACAAGGGTATGGTTTCATAAAGACAAAATTTGCACAAATCCTGTCAAAGATGACTGGTTTTGGCAAGGATGTAGTTCTTATAGCCCACGCCAAAGAAGAAAAGGACGGTGATTCTACCATCATACGTCCAGAGATTGTAGGGTCATCACTCTATGAAGTAGTAAAGGCATCAGATCAACTTGGCTACTTCTATTCCTCACAGAACAAGAAAAGAGTGATAGATTTCACTCCATCAGCAAATTTCTATGGAAAGGATAGCGCCTCCATCGGGAAAATCGTCATTGATCAAGACGATGACAAATGCGCTGAGATCATTCAGAAAGTAAAAGATGCCTTCTCCAAAAGAGAAACAAGAAACAAAGAAGAAATAGAAAAACAAGAGAAGGCTAAGAAACTCATTAGCCATGCTAATGACGCAGAAAGTCTGAATGAAATCAAAGAAGAAATAAAAACCTTGGACATAAACCAGGCTACTAAATCATTCTTATTCAAGGACATGATAAAGAGAGCTAACGACATAGGATGTCTCTGGGACAGAGATACAAAAACATTTAAGGAGGTAGAGAAATGAATGTGTCTGTATCCAAACTAGATGCCTTCAAGAGATTTGAAGATGGAAACATGGATGAAGATGAATTCGTTTCCTATCTAGAAGGAAGAATTAAGGAAGAGAAAATGAGAGCTATCAATATTGGAAATGCATTCCATGAATTGGTACTCTCAGATAAACCCATAGACGGTGAAATCATCGAGGCAAATGGATTTGCCTTCGATGGTGATTCTCTGAGAAAGGTAAGAGAGTATGTTGACGGATACAAATTTGAGATACCAATACAAAAAACATATTCAAGCGATATAGAGATAACAGGAAGACTTGACTTTTCCTACGGAATAGCAGGAGGTGATCTTAAAACAACATCAAGGATAGAGTTGGAAAGGTATATGGATAGCTACCAATGGAGGCTGTACTTGTGGATGTCTGGATTAGAGATATTCAGCTACGTTATCGTTGAACTCAACGATAAGTATAACACTGCAAGCGTAAACAGGATACAAGTGATAGACATGTATCCATACATTGGCATGGAAAATGATTGTCTATCACTTATAAGCAGGTTCTTATATTGGTTAGGGAAAATAACATGAGGAAAATAAGAAGAAGAGGTAAAGATGGCGAATCAGAGTTTGCAAGGATATTGATGAAAAAGGGATGGTCAGTCATTCATCTTTCTGATGGTATTGAACTTGAAGACATAATAGCAGAGGACATAGGAGGTAAATTGTGGTCTATAGAAGTGAAAAATTGCAGGACACTGACACAGGACCATATCAAACAGGCTATGACACAAGCAAAGAAGAGAAAAATGGCATGGATGCTAGCACAGAAACTATTTGGCAGCCGATATTGGCTAGTGAGACGCAAGGGAATGCCACCGGAAATCTGGTCCTAGTCCTAAGAGATTACCAGAGAGAAATAGTAGATAAAATATACGCAGACAAGAAAAACAAAGTAGTATGGCTACCTACCGGAGCTGGAAAAACAGAAATCTGCTGCTTCATAGCAGACCGTGAAGCAAAAGCTGGAAATGGAGTTTTGTTCGTAGTTGAAAGGATAAGTCTTTGTAACCAAGCCAGCGATAGATTCAAGAAATATAACATCAGACACAACATAATCAGAGGATACGACACCAGACTAAGGAATGCACCAGTCACAATAGCCAGCATACAAACGATCAAAAGCAGAAAAGACACGGAATACGTCAAACGCATTCTTGATGACGCATCCATCATCATCATAGACGAAGCACACATAATCCACAAATCACACGAAATCCTTTTCAACCTTGGCAAGCAAATCATAGGACTCTCTGCAACGCCGCTAAGATCTGGAATGAAGGAGCTCTATCCAGGCGGCATCATCTACGGTCCGAGCTACAGAAGCCTGATAGAAGCAGGACATCTCATAAAATGCCAATACCTTTGCCCAGTACTAGAGGATGTAGTAACCCAACTAGACAACATTCCAATAGACCACACTGGAGACTGGCAAAAGAAAGCTCTATCAGAGCTAATGCGAATGAAAGCAATAATAGGAGAAATCACAGAAACTTGTAAAAAATTCGCCTCAGATAAAAAGACAATAATCTTTTGCCACGATATCGCACACGCAAATGATGTCGCTACCAGACTAGAAGAAGAAGGATTCAAAGCAAGATCAATCCATTACCACACTGAATTACAAGAAAGAAAAGAAATATTCAGTGAGTTCTCAAACGGACACATTCAATTTCTTTGCTCAGTTGACATGCTATCAACTGGATTCGATGAACCATCCATAGATTGCGCCATAATAGCAGCACCTACACTATCAAAAACCAAATACATTCAAAGACTAGGTCGAGTTATGAGACCATTCCCAGGCAAGGACACTGCATTAATCGTAGACGCAGTAGGTGACTGCATAAGACATGGATTCATAGAAGATTTCATGCCAGAAGAGCTAAAAAGCCAAGAAGAAAGAAGACCAGATAAGATAACAAAAAAAGACAAAGCACCAGTCAAAATCTGCTATTCCTGCAAATCACTCCAATCATCAAAAAACCAAATATGCGATGTTTGTGGAGAATCCCTAATTAGAAAACCAAAAGTTATCTACCTTGAAGGCAGAATCTCTCCACAAGGAACAAAAACCAATAAAGAAGATAATACAAATAGAGTAAGAAAGTTTTATCTTCAGGCTTTATATTATGCCAGAACAAAAGGATATAAAGATGGATGGGCATATTATAAGACAAAAGAAGTTTTCAAATCAATAAATGATATTCCTCATAAATGGAAAAACCTTCAATTACTAGAACCTGATAATTCTTTTTATAGGATGATATTTAATGCAAGAAAGATTAGAAAATACAGGAATTAATTTTCCATTATTCGTTTGTGGAGTATGGAGATCAGGTAATCATTTATTGAGACATATTATAAAAAAATGGACTGAGATAATTCCTGATTATGAAGGAGATAATTATGTGAGTTTAACAGGAAAATGTATAAGGATTGATGTTCATAATAATACAGCATGGTTTAGCGATAGTTTAAAAAGGGGAATTGGAAAACAAATCGCAATGCATGCTCCATATTCAGATGAGTTATTTGAAAGCATTAAGAAAAATAATGGGAAGATAATTTATATACATAGGGACAAATTCGATCAGTTAGCATCATTCATTCTATATACTCGCCAACCTCCAGAGTTTTGTCTTTTTCACATGGTTTCTGTTTGGATTCAAATGAAAGGATGGTTGGAAAAATCAGACGCAATTATCAAATACGAAAATCTTAATGATATAGATGAATTAAACAATATGTTTATGTCATTGAAAATACCAATTATCAGCAATGAAATTGACTGGGATGTTAAACCAAGAATAGGACATGGAAAGAAAATATTAAGAGAACTTGGAATTCTAAGGTTAGCAGAAAATGCTTTTATGCAATGCTAATTGGCCAAAAAAGCCTTATTGCTCAAATAAAATTGGGTTCATAAGGATTAGAATATTCAATAAGGCATTGGATTATCTCTATATCCAGCCAAATCCAATAGGATTAATATTCAGACTTGTTTTTGATGTTGATCGACAAGGCGCTTCTATAGATTGGGCAGATAGGAATTTGCCAGCGCCAAATTGGTCAGCTTGCAATCCAAAAAATGGACACGCCCATTTAGGCTATGAACTCGAAGTACCAGTATCTGGCATAAAATCAATTAAATTCGCGAAAGATATTGAAAACTCATATATAGCAGCTCTTGATGCAGATCCAGGATATTCAGGAATATTATGCCAAAACCCATTTCATAAAAATTGGCGGATAATGGAATGGAGAAAAGAACCTTATAGCCTAAATGAATTGTCTGAATATGTAAGGATAAAAAATTCAAAACCAAAAGAAATAGGTATAGGAAGAAATGTCACGCTATTTAATACAGTCAGGAAATGGTCATATAGAGAAATAAAACAATACTGGAAAAGAGATTTTCATGAATGGCAATCAAGGGTTATTTCTGAGGCTTTGGAAGTCAATCAGAAATTTGAAATACCATTGCCATTTATGGAAGTCAAATCAACAGCTAGATCAATAGCAAGATGGTCATGGAAGAGAATAACAGAAGAAGATTTCTCAAAAATCCAGTCAGCAAGAAGAGCTATTAAACCAAAAGTCAAACAGGAAATCACAAAACTCCGCGAACAAGGAATGTCAATAAGAGAAATCGCATTGTCTCTATCCATTTCCCCTATATCTGTCAATCGTTACGTATAACTGATTGAATTTAAAGGCTTTTTATCTCAAAAAGGTGATACCAGGATTGACCCCAAAATAACCACAAAGATTGTATTGGAATTGTACAAATAATAACCACACAAACTGTGTGGGAATTGTATAAAAAATAACCACACAATTTATCGTATTAAAACCATATCAGGGATCAGCCTACATTTAATGGCCCTGGAACAGATTATTTATATTGGTTTAATAATGAACCATACTGTTTCACACTGGTTAATAATCTAGATAGACCATTACCATGATGGTTTACTATGGGATGTGGTATAGTAGCTAGGGACTGGTAGATACCTGGATAGCTAGGGAATGGTAGTAGCTAGGGACTGGTATGGAACTGTGGGATAGCTTATGCCAGAAGCTCGGGACTTATGGGCTTTGGTAGGGTAGCTCTAGTGATCACCCAAAACCACCCCTCAAACCAACCCAAAACATGCCACTAGGAGCTCCTGAGAGCCTAAAGGAAGCCACTAAACAACCCTACCCTGTAGGGTACCCTAGGGTAACCCATAAACGCTCCTAAAATGCCTCTTACGCAGCATCTCATTCTCATATACTGCGCAATTAGTTGAATTTGATAGAGATTGTGGAATTTGCTATATCCCAATTCCCAATCCAGGCCTAGCTGCCATTCAACCACTAGCAGCCATTCCAACCATCAGCCATCAGGACTATCCGCAATTCAACCAATTCCCAAGAGTAATAATCAGATAATTAACTAGGATTATGTCGGGTATTATCTCTGGTATTATATCGAAGTATTATCTGTGATTATGTCGGGTATTATGTCGAAGTATATCTGATAATTATCTGGTTGGTTATCTTGGAGTATATCAGATAATTATATCTGTTAGAATCTGATAATTATCTTGGGGTATTAAAAAACCAACTCAAAAATCCAGTCGGTAATTTAATGCCTATAAAAAAACCAACTCAAAAATCTAGTTATTAAAAATTTAGTTGAGAAATTCCGTGGGTGGAATTTGCTATTGGGGCCCCATACTCATATCTATGCTATGGGGGGGTTATACCGTTATCCATTCCAGTCGACAAGCGCACCCATTCCATTAATGGCGAGACGGTCTCGCTCTACACGCGCCTTGGCGAACACCAGCGCTGCATCCG
>FWWM01003502.1_pt1 | contig 35516 bp, 42 predicted proteins | sample 2228351 | NCBI WGS metagenome assembly FWWM01 (sample SAMEA103939774, study PRJEB20133) | metagenome
TCGTCAAGCCTCCCGGGCCGCTCCCGGTGGAGGCGCGAGAGGTCCTCCGCGTAGAGGGCCACGGCCCTTCCAAGGCCGCCTTTTCACCCGGGAAAGCTCCTCCGAGAGGCCCCCTCCGAACTCCTCCTCCTCCCCTTTCGCCTCACTTCGCTTCCATGAGGACCTCGGGCAGGGGGGAGTTCCCCTTTCCGAGGATCCTCTCCGCCGTCTCCTTCTTGGTGGCCCCGGGGACCACCCCCAGGGCCCTGGCGGCCTCTTCCAGGGTCCTCCTGCCGTAGCAGGCGAGGTGGGCGAGGTCCGCCTCCCCCACCCGCACGGGCCGGGGGTCCCGCTCCCTGGGGATCCCCACCAGGAGGGCCAGGGCCAGGGAGAAGGCCTCCTCCAGCTCGCCCCCCTCCAGGGCCAGGAGGTCCTCCACCGCCGTCTCCTGGCCGAAGCCGTGGGCCTTGGCGAAGCCCTTGAGCCTCTCGGCGAGCTCCCCCTCGAGGGTGAGCTTCCCCCACCGCTCCAGGGGGGCGGCGTGGGCCCCGTAGTGGGCCCGGTCTTTCAGGACGAAGGGGGCCTTGTGGTGGTAGCCGAAGGCCATGGGGTCCAGGAGGGCCAGGACCTCCAGGACCAGGGCGGCCTTGGCGTAGGCCGGGTCCTCCAGGGCCCGCCTGCGGTTCGCCCCCAGCCTCAGGGCCACCCGCTCCGCCTTGCCCCGCTCCGACACCGCCTTCTCCTCCCTCGGGGCGGTGGAGGCGGGGAGGGGGGCCTCCGGCTTCGGGGCCGGGAGGGGGGCTTCGGGCCTCGGGCCCTCGGCCTCGGGCTTCCGGCTCCTCCTCCTGGCCTGCACGAAGAGGCGCACCTCCCCGGTGTCCGTGTAGAGCACCACGTAGGTGTCCCCTCCGCCCGTCTCGAACTCCGTGGCGGGCACGTCCAGGAGGAGCTCTCCCCCGAGCTTAGCCGCCAGGCCCCGGGCGGCCTCGGCCTGCGCCTTGAGGAAGAGGGCCCGGTCCGTGAAGTAGGTCCGGCCCTCCAGGTCGGCCTCCACCGTCCCCCCGGCCTCCCGGTAGGCCTCCTCCACCCCGGGGAGGGCCCGGGAGGTGGGGACGCCGCCCTCCAGGCGCATGGCCCGGAGGGCCTCGGGCTTCAGGGCGGGGCCGAACCTCCGGTGGAGGTCCTCCTGCTCCTCCCGGGGGAGGAGGGCGAGCTCCGCCGCCAGAGCGAAGGGGATCTCCCGCGCCTTCAGGTGGGGCCGCCAGGAGGGGGAGAGGTTCCTCGCCACCTCCCCCCGCGCCCGGACCCAGGCCGGGGAGCGCCCCAGCTCCCTGGCGGCGCTCTCCGGGGAGAGGCCCGCCTCCAGGAGCTTCCCCACCGCCTCCGCTTCCTCCAGGGGGTCCAGGTCCTTCCGGGCCAGGTTCTCCGTCACCGAGAGGATCAGGGCCTTCTCCCGGGGCACCAGGCGCACGGGCACCTCCCCCACGGGGTGGCCCTCGGCGGCCAGGGCCCGCAGGGCCCGGAGGCGGTGGCCCCCGGCCACCACCAGGACTCGCTCCCCCGCCTCGTAGCCCACCAGGTTCTGCAGGAGCCCCCCCTCCAGGATGGAGGCCTTGAGGGCTTCCAGGGCCTCGAGGTCCGCCTCCTGCCGGGTGTTCTCCGGGGCGAGGTCCAGGTACTCCAGGGGCACCAGGACTACTTCTGGCCTTTCCGCTACCATCTTCACCTCCCGCCCTCCCCCTGGGCGAAGCCCCCCTCTCCTCCCGCCAGGGTGCCCTCCCCCTCGTCCAGGGCCTCCGCCGTGCGCAAGCCCACGAAGAGGGCGGCCAAAAGCAGAGCCTCCCCCGAGCGGGGCTCCAGGCGGTCCAGGAGGGCGTAGTAGGCCAGCCGGAGCTCGGAGCGCTCCTCCTCGCTCCGGGCCTGGGCGTAGGAGTGGGCCAGGTCCACGAAGTCCCTCAGCCAGCCCGGGCCCTGCAGGGCCCGGAGGGCCTCCACGTAGGCCTTTTGCCGGAAGTTTCCCATATCCATCTCCTCCCGCGAGTTTCCTTCCCGCCGCCCGCTTCCACGGGCGGCCCGCCGGGTCCATCCCTCACTCCAGGACCACCGCCACGCCCCGCTCCGTGGCCCGCACCTCCAGGCGCCTCGGCCTCCCCCCGTGCTGGAGGTAGGCCTGGGCCAGGGGATCTCCCAGGAGGCTCTCTATGGCCCGCTGCAGGTCCCGGGCCCCGAAGCGGGTGTCGCAGAGGCCCACCACCCGCTTGAGGACCTCCTCCTCCACCCGGGCCTCCAGCCTCAGCCCCTCCGCCTCCTGCCACCGCCGGAGGTAGGCCCGCACGTGGAGGTCCGCCAGGCGCAAGAGCTCCTCCTCCCCGAAGGGGCGGAAGGCCACCACCGCGTCCAGGCGGTTCACGAACTCGGGCCTTAGACCCATGTGCACCAGCTGGGCCCGTAGGAGGTGGTCGGGGATCTCTCCCCTCCCCTCGAAGGCCTCCCGGGCCAGGAGGTTGGTGGTGAAGAGGAGGATGGCGTTTGGAGCGTGGGCCACCAGGCCCTGGGAAAGCTCCTGGAAGCGCCCCTCGTCCAGGAGCTGGAGGAGGGGGTCCAGGATCCTCGGGTGGGCCTTCTCCATCTCATCGAAGAGGACCACCGCCTCGGGGTGCCGGGCCAGGTCCTCGTAGAGCCTGCCGGGGCGGTCGGAGCCCACGAAGCCCGGGGGGCTTCCCACCAGGGCGGCCACCGCGTGCTCCTGGGCGTAGCTGTTCATGTCGTAGCGGACGAGGGGCCTTCCCAGGGCCTCCGCCAGGGCCTTGGCCAGCTCCGTCTTCCCGGTCCCGGTGGGCCCGGCCAGCATGGCGGAGAAGGGCTTCTCCTTGCGGGTGAGCCCCGCCGCCTTGCGCCTGAGGCCCTTGACCAGGGCGCCCACGGCGTGGTCCTGGCCGATGACCCTGGCCTTGACCCGGGCCTCCAGGGCCTCGAGGTCCGCTTCCCTGAGGGGCCGCTCCCTGGAGGCCTCGGCCTCCACCACCACGGCCCCCGCCCCGGCCCGCGCCCACCCTCTGGCCGCCCCCCTGAGGAAGAAGAGGGGGAGGTGGGAGAGGCCGAGGAGGGCGGGGAGGGCCTCCCCTACCCCCCCCTCCCGGTAGGCCAGAGCCCCCCAGAGGAGGAAGGTGGACAGCACCAGCACCCCTTGGGCCTGGAGGAGGTAGTCGAGGCGGAAGAAGTGGCTCAGGAAGAGGAGGATGGGGGTCAGGGACAGGGCGAGGGCCAGGGCGCTCCCCCCCACCCCGGTCTGGGGGAGGAGGAACCACCCCATGAGGGCCAGGATGCCGTAGAGAAGGGTCAGGCTGAGCCTCTCCATACCCCCTCCAGGCCCCTACTCTACTTGCCCTTGTGGCCCTGGAAGGCCCCCAGGGCCTTGTAGACCTTCTTGGCCTGCTCCAGGGCCTCCGGGCCCTGCCCGGGGTCCCCGATCTTGTACCCGAACTTCGCCAGGACCTCCGCCGCCTCCTTGCCCAGGCCCGCGGCCTTCAGCTCCCCCACCAGGCGGGCGATGGCCTCGTCAGCCCGCTTGAGGCGGTCCTCCTCCCCCTGGGGCTGGGGCTTCGCCTCCTGGCCCTGGCCGGGCTTGCCTCCTCCCAGCCGGGCCCGGAGCCGCCGCACCGCCTCCTCGGGGATGGCGCCCCCCTCCTTCAGGTCCACCCACTCCTTGGCGGTGCCGTAGAGGTAGCGGGCCACCCCGAAGTGCACCGCCGCCCTCTTGAGGGCGTCGGAGTAGGCGGCCTTGAGGGAGTCCCCCTCCCCCACGTCCGCCCTGCGGTACTCGCCCTCCTGGCCCCTCAGCGTCAGGACGCACTCCACGGCGTAGTAGGCCTCCTTCTCCCCCTCGGGGGGGCGCGCCTCGAGGATGCGGAAGCTGGGCTCCCAGTCCCTGAGGAGACCAGCCCGCACCGCCTCGTCCAGGCGGCTCTGCACGGTGCGGGCGTCCACGTAGGGGACCGCCAGCCCCCTCTTCCTGTCCTTGCTAAAGCTCTGGACCTTGAAGTCCACCTCCTCGGGCGGGAAGGCCGCCGCGAGGAACTCCAGCACCTTCGCCAGCTCTGCCATCTTCACCTCCTTCGCCCTTCCCCTGGGCGTGAGCCCCCCTCTCCAGGGCCCTGGCCCACCGGAGGGCGGCCTCCACGGGGAGGGGCCAGCGCTCCTCCAGCCTCAGGTACCACTCCGCCGCCTCCTCCGCCCGCACCCGCCGCGCCCGTCCCTCCCTCTCCAAGACGAAGCGGAAGCGGCCCGTGGGGGTGACCAGGGCCAGGAGGAGGGTGTCCCCGCCCCGGGCGAGGAGGTAGAGGGGAAGCTCCCCCTCCCTCGCCCGGGCCAGGGCCTCGGCCATCCTCACCCGCATGGGCTCAGGCGGTCCGCCAGCCACTTCACGGGTGATCACGCTGCTCCTGCTCCTCGTCATGGCACCCTTTCTCTGGGCCGTCAGGCCCCCCTCTCCCAGGGGAGGTAGAGGAGGTAGGCCCCCTTGGGGGGCGGGGGCACCCCCTCCAGGACCAGGCCCCCCTCGGTGCGCCGGAGGCGGTAGGGCCCTCGCCTGCCCCTCGCGGGAAGCCGCGCCTCTCCGTTCTCCGCCTTGAGGGCGAGGAGGGCTACGGCGAAGCGGAGCCCCCCGTCCTTTCCCCTGGGGAGAGGCCTCAGGCTCACCCCGGCCTCCCTGGCCCAGGCGTAGAGGGCCGCCACCCGCTCCGCCTCCTCCAGGGTGGAGAGGGTGAAGGCGGGGGGCTGGCCCACCCGGAAGCCCCCCTCCCCGTAGCTGGCGGGCACCCGGCCCACCCGGAGGGCCAGGCCCACCTTCTCCAGCCTCCGGGCCTCCTCCTCCACCTCCTCCAGCGCCCCCTCGAGGCCCACCCCCCGGGCCCGCTCCCGCACCCTCCGGGCCTCCTCCTCCTGGCCCTGGGCTCGGGCGCTCAGGTAGGCCCGCCTCAGGCTCTCCGCCGCCCGGGCGAAGAGGGGGTGGTCCCGCACCTCCCCCCGGGCCACGGCCCGGGCCCGCACCGCCCCGTAGAGGGGGTGCTCCCCCAGGGGCACCTCCTCGGGGCCGTCCCCCGGGTGGAGGAAGGCCCGTCCGAAGAGGGGCACCACCTCCAGGGGGAAGGCCCCCGCCTCTACCTCCGCTTCCGCCAGGTAGATCGTGGCCATCACGGGCATTCTAGGCAAGGGAAAAGGGGGGAGCCGAAGCTCCCCCCCGGAGAGTGGACCGCCTTGATTCTAGAAGGGGAAGTCCTCCTCGTCCACCCCCTTCCTCCCGTAGCCCACGATGCGCTCCCCGATGACCACCGCCCGGAAGCGCTTCTCCTCTCCCTCCCCGAAGCTCTCCAGGCGGTAGCGCCCCTCCAGGGCCACGAAGGTCCCCTTGCGGAGCTGGTCGGCCACCTCGGCCTCCCCGCCCCAGACCTTCACGGGGACCCAGACGGTCCGGTCCTTGCCCGCCCAGACCGCCACCCGGAGGGTCATGAGGGGGAGGACGCTCTCCTCCTCGTCCCCCTCGCCCTTGATGGGGATGAGCTTGAGGTCGGCGTCCTTGCCCAGGTACCCGGCGATGTAGACCCTGTTGACGGCGTTCGCCAGGTACCGCCCCCGTTCGTTCTCCACCACCTCCGCCCCGGGGATGGGGAGGACCTTCTGGGCCACCACCTCCACCTCGGGAGGCCTGTCTCCCCGTTCCCGCTGCACCAGGGAGCCCACCGCCAGCACCGCGGCCCCCTCGGTGAGGAGGGGGAGGAGGCGCTCCACCGCCCTCTCCCCCAGGGCCTTGACCCGCACCCGGTGGAAAGCCCCCTGGTGGGGCTTGCCCACCAGGGTGGCCTCCAGCACCTTGCCCAGGGCGTTCACCTGGGCCACTACGCCACTTACCACTACCGTGTTCATCACCACCTCCTTCACCCTTCCTCTGGGCCCTTAGGCCCCCCTCTTCTTCTTGATGGCCTTCTTCAGCTCTTCCAGGGCGTCCTCCGCCCGCACCCGCTCCTCCCAGGTGGCCCACGGGGGCAGGACCAACCCGTAGGCCCTGCCCGGCTGGAGGTCCGCCCACCCCCAGAGGGACCTGGGGGCAACCCGCAATGCCTTTTCGTAGGCCTTGGTGGGCACAACCAGCACCGTCATCGCCTCACCTCCTTCACCCTCCCCCTGGGCCGAAGGCCCCCCTCTCCTTTCGCGGAGAGAGGGGCCCCGCCTCCCGGGGGGCTACCACCAGCGGATGTCAAGGGTCTTCCTGGCCCGGGTGGCGGCCACGTACCGGAGGTTCCACTCCTCCTCCGTGGCCTTCTCCTCGGGGGGGTAGTCGTCCCCCAGGACCACCACGTCCCACTCCAGCCCCTTGGCCTTGTGAGCGGTGGAGAGGATGTAGTCCCGGCCCCGCTGCTTCTCCACCGTCCTCACCATCTCCAGGGCCCGCTTCCCGTAGGTCTCCAGGAGCCGCCTGAGGGCCTTGAGGTTGGGGTCCACCTCCGCCACCCGGGCGAACTCCCGGTAGTCCTTGAAGTAGGCCAGCTCCGGGTGGTGGACCCTCTGGCCCTCCATGAGGCGCACCCCGGCCTCCACCAGGGAGGCCACGCCCCCCAGGCCGCCCACCACCTCCACCCGGAAGCCCTTCCCGGCGAGGGCCGCGGCCTGGGCCAGCACCCCGGCGTTGGTGCGGTAGACGAAGGCCGCGCCCCGGGGGGGGTTCCCCACCCCCCGCACCACCTCCGAGGGGCCTCCCAGCCCCTTGAGGCCCAGGGGAGGCCGCCCCGCCGCCTCCATGAGCATCTCCGCGTACTCGGCCACGGGGGGGCCGAAGCGGAAGCTCTCCGGGAGGGGCAGGGCGGGACCGGGGAAGAGCTCCATGGCGTTCACCGCCCCGCGCCAGGCGTAGATGGCCTGGTTGGGGTCCCCCACCGCCACCAGCTGGCCCCCCTTCTGGGCGTAGGCCTGCAGGGGCGCCAGGAGGGCGGGGTTCAGGTCCTGGGCCTCGTCCACCAGGACCGCCTCGAACCCCTCGAGGCCCGGCGCCCCCCGCTCCACCCAGAGGCGCACGTACCCGTCGTGGGAGAGGGGGAAGGGGTCCTGGGGGTCCCTCATCCTCTCCCAGGCCTTTTCCGCCAGGGCCGCCACCAGCCCGGCGAACTCGGGCCGGTGCCGCTCCTCCACCAGGGCCAGGGCGGTGGCGGGGACCATGCTGGGCCGGGGCCGGGGCTCGGTGGAGGTCAGGAAGGCCTGGAGGGTACCCTGCACCGCCACGGCGATCCCGTAGCGGGGCACCCCGAAAGCCTCGGGGATCTCCAGCCCCTCCAGGAGGTCCGGCACCAGGACCGTCCCCTCGCGGGCCCGGAACTTGGCCATGAGCCGATTGTCCCCCTTCACCGTGGCCTCGAAGGCCACGGAGTGGGCGGTGCGCACCGACACCCACTGGGGGAACTTGGCCCGCCCCTCCCGGGCCAAGGAGGCGTTGAAGGCCAGGTAGAGGATCCGCTTCTGGGGAGCGGCCTTGGCCATGAGGAGCAGGGTGGTGGTCTTCCCGGTGCCGGCCAAGGCCTTGAGCCTGAAGCTCCGGCCTTGGAGGAACGCCTCCAGGGCCGCCCTCTGGTTCTCTGTCGGTTTCATGGCAACCTCTTTCTGGGCGAAGCCCCCCTCTCCCTTACCTGGGGAGAGAGGGGCCATCGGCCCGCTAAGGAAAGAGCGCTTCCATCAGATCCATGGTAGGGCGGTTGGTTTGGACCTTGACCAGACCGCCCTCCACCTTGACCCGGTGGAACTCGTCCCCCCGGACGGCAACGAGGGTGTTGCCGTCAACCTTCACCACCTGGTAGCCTTTAGCCTCGAGCGCCTTCTTAATCGCTTCTAGGTTCATCCTTACCTCCTGCCCTCCTTCTGGGCCGAAGGCCCCCCTCTCTTACCTGGGGAAAGAGGGGCCATCGGTCTGGTTACCGGGTCCGGGTCCAGAAGGCCTGGAGAGCCTGGAAGATCCGCCTGAGTGAGCTGTGCCGTTCCTCGGGGGTGCCCTCGAGGAGGATGTACCCCACGGCTTCCTCGCTGAAGTCCTGGCGGTACACCGCTACTGAAGCGGGATCGAAGATGTCGTCGTAGACGAGGCTCCAGACGAGCTCCTCGTCCCGGAAGAGCTGGAGCCGGAGCCGGGTAGCTGATCCACCGAGGCCGTAGATCCGCTCCTCAAGAAGCCTCACCCAGAAGGCGCCGGGTTGGTCCCCGGGGCGCTGGCCCTCGAGGCTGGCCTTGAGGATGTGCCTGAACTCCCTTGCTGGGGAAGCTAATACCTTGACCTCGAACATAGCACCCTCACTTCTGGGCCGAAGGCCCCCCTCTCCCTCACCCGGGGAGAGGCGAAGGCCGGGGGGAGTCTGGGGGGGCGGGCGCCCCCCCATCTTCTCTACCGGAGCCTGGGCAGGAGCAGGAAACCCCCGAAAAAGAGGAGCCCCGCCAGAACGCGCCGGGCCTCCGGGGTCAGGACCTCGAGGCCCATCAGGGCCACCCCGGCCACCATCAGTCCGAGGGGAACGAGCGCCTTCCTCGCCATGCGCACCTCCTCAGAGGCCTCTTGGCCTCTTCACCCCCCTTCTGGGCCGAAGGCCCCCCTCTCCCGGTTGGGGCCGGGTGGCCTGGGGTGCGAGGGAGCGGCCTCGAGGGTTGTCTTAGGTACAAGGGCGCGGCCTCGGGGCGGGCGTGTACCTAAGACGCGGGGGTGGCTCGGGGGGAGTCCCGCCCCCTCCTGGGAAGGGGGAGGTGCGCCGCCCGGTACACCGGGACCGGAGGGCGGGGAGAACCGGGGGAAAGGGGTCTCTCCTCGTAATGGAATGGTCGGTGAGGTATACCCCTACACCGCCCTATCTTCTCTCTGAGATTAGGCTTGCCTGGTATACCCTACGGGTGCACCACGCACGTGCGCCCCAAGTATCACCCGCTACCCCAAGTATCACCCGCTTTTGTCGTCTAGAAAGGCATTCGCGCGGTATAAGGTGCGGCGTGAGTAAACCGCCCGCGGCTCCCTCCCTCACCACCCCCCGCACCTGGGGTATACTGCCTTCTGTGAGCGCCAAGCCCCTCAAGTGGTCAGAGCTGATGAGCATGCTGGGGGTGTCCCGCCGGGTCTTGGCGGAGCTCCTCAAGGCCTACGAGGAGGTCTTCGGCCCCCTGCCCCGCCGGGAGGGGCGCCGGGTGATCACCGTGGCCGAGGCCTCCCGCCTGCTGAAGGCCCGCTCCCTGGTCCGGTCGGGGCAGGCCCCCTCCTACCGGGTGGCCCTGGGGGCGGTGAAGGGAGAGGCGGAGCTGGTGCCCGTGGCCCGGCTGGAGGGGCTGGAGGGCCGCCTCGCCGCCCTGGAGGAGGCCCTGCGCCGGGTAGAGGGGGTCCTGGAGGTGCTCCTGGGCCGTTCCGAGGCCCTGGACCCCATCCTGGCCCTGGCCAAGCACCTGAGCCGGGAGCTGGAGGAGGTGAAGGAGGAGGTGGCCCAGACCCGCCTGGTGGTCTTCGGCTCCATCCAGGAGGTGGCGGAGCAGGACGCCGACGTCCTGGAGCGCCTCAAGGTGCCCCTCCTCCTCCGGGGCACCCCCAGGGGGGAGCGGGAGCTGGAGAAGCTGGGCAAGAAGGTGGGGGAGGCCAGGCCCAAGGAGGCCCAGCCCAAGAAGAAGGTGCCGTGGTACCTGGACGGCTAGGATGTGGAGGATGACCCGCATGCAAACGCTCTCCCGCTCTTTCGGCCTCGAGGCCGTCCCTTTCCGCAAAGACCCTCTTCCTGGCGTGGCCATGCTCCTCAAGGCCCTCTTTCCCCTCTTCGCCCCCCTCGGCGCCTTGGGCTGGGGGCTTTGGCTCTACTGGCTCTGGAGCCGCCGGGAGGACCGCCTGCTCGGGCGGTTTTTCGTGGCCATGGTCCTCTCCCTGGCCGCCCTGCTGGCCCTCCTGGCCGCCATGTCCAAGGTCCGGGGCGACTTCCCGGTCAGCGAGGAGAACGTCTTGGACCTGGGCGCGGCCTACCTTCTCGGGCTCGGGGCCTCGTGGTTCTACGGCGTGGGGCTACGCCTCATGGGCTTCCCCGTCCTGGGCTGGGCCTGGTTCTTCGGCGGGCTCGTCTTTCCCGCCGGTGCCCTGGTGCAGTACGCCATCCGGGCCCTCCTGGCGGTCTACTTCTTCACGGGGCGCCGCCTGGTGGTGGTCCGGCGCGAAGAGGCCTCCCAGGGCCAGGCCCAGGCCGCTGTAGACGAAGGTGATCCCGGAGGCGGGGAAGGCCAGCCCCAGGAGCATGGTTAGGGCGCCCGCTCCGGCCACCCAGTAGCCTGCCCGCCGCACGGGCAGGTGTTTTCCTATGGTGTGTCCTAGCACCGCGAAGATGACCATGGTGAGTTCCGTCATGCCCGTCCCTTCCCCGCGCGGGGAACCGCCCCCTTGTCCCAGGGGTGGTTCACGCCTCCACCTCCTGGTACACCGCGTGCCACCGCCCTTGGCGGTTCTCCACCAGGCCGCGGGCCTCGAGGTCCCGGAGCTGGCGGTACACCGTGGTACGGGAGATGCCGAGCTGTTCCACCAGCTCCTTGACCGTCTTCGGTTCCCGCAAGAGGGCGGCGTACACCCTGCGCCCCTTGTCCTTGTCCTCTAACTCCTCGGTCTCGCCTTCCGTCCCTTCGGGGTTCACCCCCGTTCCTCCGGCGTACCGCTCCTCCTGGTACCGGTACTCCTCCTGGTACTCCTCCTGTTCCACCCGGTACCGCCTCGGTGCCTCTGGCACAGGGGGCTGTACCGCCTTTGCGGTCCCCGTTTCTCCCAGGAGCTCCCCCAGGACCTTCGCCACCACGTAGGTGGACACGGGCACGAACAGGGAGGCCAGGAAGACCTCGTAGGTCGGCACGCCCGTGGACGCTCCAGCCCGCACCATGGAGAAGAAGTTTCCCACCCACACCAGGGCCAGGGCCACCAGGGATCCCCAGTTCGCCCACCTGGAGCCCCGGAGGAGGGAGTTGCTGAGGAGGGAGAGCAGAAAGGCGGAGGCCTCCAGGGCCGCCGCCAGTCCCACCGCGAACCAGGTGGGCAGGGTACCCAGGGTGAGCCGGTACCACTCCGACAGGTGCCCCGTGGACATGACCAGGGCGAAGAGGTACGCCAGCACCAGCAGGCTGGCCAACAGCCGCCTCATGTGCCCTTCCACCTCCGGTACACGTAGAGGACCCGCTCCACGTACCTGTGGGTGGAGGCGGGTATGGCTCCTTTCCGCACCGCCCCGAGCCCGGCGTTGTAGGCGGCGAGGGCCTTGTACCAGTCTCCCCCCGTGGCGTAGTAGAGCTCCCGGAGGTGCTTGGCCGTGGCCCAGAGGGCCCAGTCGGGATGAACCCGCCACTCGGAAGGAGCCCCCGTGGTCCTGGCCCAGGTGCCGGGCATGAACTGGGCCCCCTCATACTTCCAGGCGCACGCCCTCCGGCTCGTCCCCCGCGAGGAGGGTGTCCACCGCCTCTTGCAGGTTGGGGTAGAGGAGGTACTTCCCCTTTCCCACCACCTGCAGGGCCATGGCGAAGGAGGGCCGGGTCCTGCGCTGGCGCTTGTCCATGTCCAGGTGGCCCAGCAGGGGCCACAGGACCGGGTTCTCCACCACGTCCCGGAGCACCTCTCCGTGAACGGTAGCCACCACCCGCACTCCCCGCTTGGAGGCCGCCTGCACCACCTCCACGTCCTCGTTGTACCCGATCTCGTCCGCCACGACGATCTCCGGGGAGTGGTTGGCGATGGCCTGGTAGAGCACCCAGGCCTGGTTCTTGGAGGGGGGGTCGGGCACCTGCATCCTCCGGGCGGGGGCGATGGCGGGGTGGGGCACCTTGCCGTCCCCTCCGATCTCGTTGGAGGTGTCCACGATGACCACCCTCGGCCCCCACTTCTCCGCCAGGATGCGCACCACGTCGCGTAGGAGGGTGGTCTTCCCCGTGCGGGGCGGCCCCACGAGGAGGATGCTCCCGCTCCCCTGAAGCAGGTACTCCCGTAGGGGCTCGGCCACCCCCACCACGAACTTCCCCACGCGGATGGTCACCCCCACGGTCTCCCCGAAGGCGTCCGGGATGCGGGAGATGCGGTGCAGGGTCCCCTCGAGGCCCGCGCGGTTGTTCTCCTTGAAGCCACCCACCCGGTGCGCCAGGTACGCCAGGTCGTCCTTGGTGAAGACGGGCTCCTCCTCGAAGATGTGGTACCGGTCGTCAACGGTGATGGCTGGCGGGCGGCCCAGGTCCATGTAGATCTCCTCCAGGCGCTCTCCGTGGGGCCTCGCCAGGTCCCTCACCCGAGGCGGGAGGACCTCGAGGAGCCGCCCGAGCTCCTTCGGGAAGTCCGGGTGGACGTGGACGCTGGGCCTAACCGTCTCGGCGGTGGTCATGGCTCTCCTCCTTGAGGCTCATCAGCTCCACAATCAGGGCCTTGAACTCCCGAGTTTCCTTGAGGTTGCGCCAGGAAAGCTCCACCAGGAGCCCGATGCCCACGAAAAGGCCCGCCGCGCTGATGGCGCTTGCCCCTCCAAAGAGAAGGCCGAGGATTCCCAGCAGGACCAAGCCTCGCGCCCCGATGAGGTAGGGGTTGAGGGCGATTCTCCTCACGGGAGCATTCTAGCGGGCGGGTTTGCCCAGCCGCTTCAGCGCTCCCTCGTAGTAGACCCGCTTGGCGTGTTCCAGGGGGTCGGGGCTCACGGCCCTGTTCCAGGCGGCGTTCCACCAGTCGGTGTACCGCCTCGCCTCCTCCACGGGCCTCCCGTTGACGAAGACCCGCACGGGCTGGCCCGGCTCTCGCGTGATGAGGATGAAGGCCGTCCCGGTCTGCTCGCGCCCCACCAGGGGGAGGAAGCGCACCTTCACGTTGGGAAAGACCACCTGGCCCCAGAAGAGGAGGAGGCTGTAGCTGTCCGGGTTCTCCAGCTCGGTCAAGGGCAGGAGCAGGTACAGGGGGGCCTTGGCCATCATCCGCCTCTGGAGGAGGCGGGCGGTCTTCTGGTCCTCCAGGGAGGGGAAGTAGGCCCAGAGGGGCCCTTGGGCGTAGAGGATCAGGTCCTCGGCCTTGGCCCAGTCCGGCTCCTTTTGGCTCTGAGCGCTCTCGGCGGGAGGGGAGGCCGTGGGCGGTGCCGGGCTTTCCCCCTGCGCCCACGCCAGGGACAGGGCCACGAGGAGGCCCGCTGCTAGGATGCTCCTCATGTTTCGGTCTTGACCCGGGGGAGGACCTCCATCTGGAAGACCAGCCAGCGCTTCCCGTCCCTTTCCATGAGCCGGCCCAGCTTCCTCACCTCCTCCGGGAGGTCGTTAGCGGCCTCTTCTGGCACCCAGAGGCTGGTCTTCTCCACCCGGCCCACGGGGGGCACCCCGCCCTTGAAGCTGGGGAGGCCCTCGAGGCGGTCCTTGTGCTTGCGCACGAAGCGCATGAGGGAGTCGTTCTCCCGCATCCAGCGGAGCTTGCGGAGGACCTTCTCGGGCAAGACGGAGGTTCCGAGCTCGGTGATCCCGTACCCGTCCGCCGAAAGGGCCACCAGCCAGCCCCGCTTCTCCCACTCCTGGGTGAAGTTCTGCTCCAGGTCTTTGGGGAGCTTGGTGATGGCCCAGCGCACGCTTTCCCCCGGCTTCTTCCGCTCCTCCACCTTGGGGAGGTACTCCAGCATCTGCTCCACCCAGGTGACGAAGAGGGCGGCGTAGGCGTCCTCCCCCTCCCCGGGGAGGACCGTCTCCACCCGGGCGCCGCCCTCGAGGTTGCACATGGCGAGGACGCCCATGGGGTCATAGCGTAGGTACTCCTTCCGCTTGGCCGCCCAGGGGTGGCGGATGAGGCCCTCCAGGCTGCCGTCGGAGTAGATGTAGGGCATGTAGGCCCGGATGGGGGGCACGGAGGGGGTGATGACCACCGCCTCCTCCTGGGGGAAGACCTGCATCTCGTCCATGGTGAGGAGGGCCCTCTCCCTCTCCCTCAGGGTCTCGCTGGCCCTCCGGTCAAACCCGCCCAGGGGGCCCGCCTTGGCCGCCTCCCCGTAGCTCCGCTCCAGGGTGGTGGTGTTGCCGATGTACTGGCTCAGCCACTCCCGGTCCGCCTTGGAGAGGTAGCTGGGCCAGGCCACCACCGTCTGGATGGTCCCGAACATGGCGTCAAACTCGTCCTGGCCGTAAACCGCGTAGCCCTGGGAGTGGTCCTGGAAGGAGAGCATGTAGGCCACCCTCCGGGAGCGCATGGTGGCCAGGACCTCCATCATGTTGGGCAGGGGCCCGAAGCTCGGGAACTCGTCCAGGTAGATCACCGCGTGCCTGGGGAGCTTGCCCCCGTGCTTCTGGGCCACCTCCAGGGCTGCCTTGTCGATGAGGCGCTTGATGAGCTGGAGGAGGGCCTGCCCTTTCCCCGCCTGGATCTCCGCCTGGGGGATGCCGATGTAGAGGAGGGCGGGCTTCTCCCCCCCGAACACCTCCCTGAGGCTGATGACCCCGGAGGCCCCCGGGGGCGGGGTGGCCGTGGCCGCGTTCAGGCGGGGGGAGTCGAAGATGATGAGGCGGCTCACCAGGCCCATGATGAGGCCCATCTGCTTGTCCGCCGCCATGCGGCTCAGGTTGCTGGCGATCTGCCCCGCCCACTCCCGGACCTCCGGGCGCTTGTGGTTGCCGAGGTAGGCCCGGAGCTTTTCCGGGCCTTCGATGAGCTTCCTCAAGAGGTCCCGGGGGGAGGGAGGCCCCAGGTCCGGGTCGTTGCAGAGCCCGTACACCAGGGCGGTGATGATGGTCTTCTCCAGGTTGCGGTAGAACTCCTCCCCGCTCTGCTTGGGCTTGGGCACCAGCATCTCGGCGATGGACAAGGCCCCCTCCCGCGTTTCTCCCCCCTCGAGGAGGGGCAGGATCATGGACTGGGGCTCAAAGGGGGTGAAGGTGTATACCCGGTGCCCCTGGGCGTGGTAGTAGGAGAGGGCCTCGGTGAGGCCGCCGAAGGGGTCCGGGAACTTGAAGTCGAAGACCACCGCCGTGTGGCCCTGCTCCGCGTCCTGGAGGAGGTTGGGCAGGAAGAAGGCCGTGGTCTTCCCCGCCCCCGGTCTGCCGATGACCGCCACGTGGCCGTTGCGTACCCTCTCGGGGAAGGGCACCTTCACCTTCGGCTGGGCCACCTTCTTCTCCTCCTGGGTGGGCTCCCAGAGGTAGCCCATGTACCCCGCCTGGGGCTTGGCCTCGAGGCGCTTGAGGTCCCTGCGCGTGGCCCACCGGGCCACCCCGGGGAGCTTGGCCGGGGCCCGGGTCGTCACCAAGGCCGCCCCAAGGGCGGCGATGAGGACTCCTCCCGCCGCCGGGAGCACCGCGAGGAAGTAGTTGGGAGCGTAGTCTCCGGTGAGGGCCTTCTGGCACCCCGGGTGGAAGACGCACTGCAGGGTCCCCACCAGGGGGTCCCTGGCCCGGAAGTAGGCCGCCCACCCCGACTGCACCAGGGCGGGCCACGCCCGCTGGGAGAGGTCCCTCAGCATGAGGTAGGGCCCCAGGAGGAGGCTTCCCAGGAAGAGGAGGCCGGACAGGGCAAAGAGGAGGGACCGTAGCCCCCCTGGCCTTCTCTCCAGATAGGGGGCTTCCCCTTGAGGTATGGTCTGGATCCTACGGCGCCGCGCCACGGCTTCAGTCTAGAAGCGGTAGCCTCTTACGCTCGGGGTCATCCGCTCGCCAGGACCGCCCCCCACGCCGCCCCCGCCCCCGATGAGGGAGATGACCGTGCCGGGAAGGTTCCACAAGAGGTACACGGCGATGCTGTAGGCGAACCCCACCATCATCAAAAAGATGGGGAGCACGAGAAAGAAGAAGGTGAAGACCATCAGCAGGATTACCCCGAGGCGGAGAAGGGCTTCCAGTAGCGGCCCGCTTACGTAGTCCCATGCTCTCTCCAGAAAGTTTTTAGGCTTCTGTGCCGGGTCTTGGGGGTCGGGCTGGGGCGCGTTAGGACTGCTGAGCGGCTGGTTTTCCACCTGCTCGTTCTTACCCATGAAGTCCCGGATCATCAAGTTGACCTGATCGGCGATGGTTAGGACCGTTCCTTCCAGGGCCGCCGCGGGCCTCTCGATGGCGAAGATGACCCCGATGAACACGAAGAGAGGCAGGAGGTAGGCCAGGACCATCTGGGCGAAGAGCATGCTGGCCACGCGTATTACGGGGGCTGTGAGGCCGAAGCCTATAAGGGCGATGGCGATAGGCAAGAAGGCCGCCCCGATCACCACGAAGGCGCCGCTTATGTAGAGGAGGGCGAGGAAGATCAGGACGGGAACAACGAGGAAGAAGTAGACCAGGGGAAGGAGCCCCTGGTAAATCTGGAGTAGCCTTCCCTTCAGTCCTGTGTTGGTCTGTTTGGTGGCTGAGACGCTTTCTTTGACCCTGGTCCCCAGGGTAGCCACCTCTTCGGCATCGGTTATGGACTTCTCCGCCTTGATGGCCGTGGCCACTGCCTTCGAGAGCTTCATCACGTCAAAGACCTTGAACAAGGCGTTGGTCATGAGGAGGGCGCTCACGAACTTGGTGATGGCCTCGGTCATCCGGGCTTGCGCCTGGTTGTTGTCGATGAAGCGCGTGTACCCCTCTTTGTACGCCCTCACCCAGCCGCAAAGGGCCATGTGGCTGAAGACCATGGCGAAGTGGGTGCACCCTTGTCCCCCTGAGAGGACGTACGTGGGGTCCCCTCCCCCCGGAGGGTTAGCCCGGAAGACCGAATAGGTCTGGTAGTTGCTCATGGTGAGGGCCAGGGCCAAGAAGAAAAAGCGAAGCACAGAGTAGAGCAGGGCTCCGGGGGAGACCTCGAGGGTAAGTAGGTTGTAGATCCGGTAGAGAAGGGCCAAGAAGAAGAGGCTTACCCCTACCAGGGTTAGGGGACCTGACAGGTACTTCCCGATAGGGACCACTATGTTGTCCCAGGCGAGGTTGATGATGTTTTGCCCCGAGGTCAGCCCCACCACGTAGGCTACGAGCCTTCCCAAGTTGGTGGTGCTTGTAGGGGGGGCAGTTGGGGGTGGGTCTGCGGCCAGCGCCGTTCCCGCTCCGAGGGCGACAAGGGCTAGAACGAGGTAGCACAGACGCATGCGGCCCATGGGATCCTCCTTAGAAGGACATGTCCAGGGTCGTGAGGTCCGGCGTGTTTCCTAGGGCGTCCATGATGGCCGTGGCCGCGTCCCCTCCCATCTTCGTGGCGTACTGCAAGGCGGTGGTGTCCATGGCCTGGTCCTCCAACTCGCTCCGGATGATGGTCTCCGCGTCCGCCGCGTCTGCCCCGACCCGCTGCATGCGGTTCACGAGAAGCATGTTGTTGAGGGCCTGCCCGGTGGTCAGAGCTTGAAGGTTCTGCTGAATGGCGGTGCTCCCGTAGAGCTCCGCCCGGGCCGTGGTGAGCACCGCCTCCACCAGGACCTCCAGCACCTCCCTCGTGGAGGCCGCCGTCTTCGCTTTGTTCATGAGCGTGTCGTAGAGGCCCGGGGTCACGGAGCCGTCGGGGTTTTTCGTGGAGTTGAACTCGCCCTGCATCTTGAGCAGGGGCGCCGTGGCGTTTTTCACGTTCTTCTCGGTCTGCTCCGCCGTCTTCTGGGCTTTTCCAGCGTCCTCCGCTTGTTTGGCGGCGTTTTGAATCTTGCCCGCTCTGTCGATGCCGGCGGCGGGAATAGTGGGGACCAGCCGCTCAAAGAAGTCCAGGATGCTCTGGAAGAAGTTGTTGGCGCTTCCATCGTTGGGTGGGGGCGGCGTCCCGTACTTCCGTGCCCGCATGCTGTTCAGGTCGGCCTGGATTCCGTTCCACACGTAGTTGCGGAGGGTCTTCACGAAGTCGGTGTAGCTCTTCTTCAGATTTTCCCTGAAGGCCGCGATGTCGTTGGCCCAGCGTGCGCTTCCCGCCTCAATCCCCACCTGGGTGAGGATGCCCGTCACAACGTCCCCGATCCACCGCCCCCCGAGGTCCCCGGCGAACTGGGCCCAGTCCTGCCCCACCAGGTCGTTGATGTATTTCCAGAGCTGGCTGGCCTCACAAATCCAGCTCAGCTCCGGTGTGTACCTCACGGACATGGGGATTTTGACGGGAAAACCGAGGTTAAGGATCTGGTTTAGGTCGTACTCCTGCCCGCTTACCACCTGGCAGAGAGTGCTGAGTGTGCTTCCGCTCCAAGACCACGCGTCTCCGATGAAGTTCCACCCGCTGGACTGGTACCCCGAGGGAGGAGTGGGGCTTGGGATGCCTACGGTGGTGTCCACCCGGTTGGGGGGCGTGGATATCTCCGGCAGAAGGGGGGCGGCCCACGCGTTCAGGAAAACCCCCACCAGGACCGGCACAAGCAAACGCTTCACGGCTTCACCCCCTCCGCCAGCTTACGCGCCGCTTCCACCACGGAGTAGCCTTGCTGCACCAAAGCCGCTCGCTTCGCCATGTCCGCGGGGTTGGTGGTGTAGATCCAGTACTCCAGGGGCGAAGGCTCCACCCGGATCACCTCGCCCTCGGGAACCCCGTTGAGGAAGGTGTAGAAGACCCACTCGGAGAACTTGCCCCTAACCATCTTCAGGGAGGCGAGGGCCTCGAGAACGCTATCCGGCACGTTCAGGATGCGCTTGATCTCCTGGTGCTCCATCCGGGGGAGCATGCCCAGGAAGAAGTAGGTGGTGTTCTGGATGATCCCGGGGATGGCGGTGAAGTCCATGATGGACTGACTGATGGAGTAGATGGCGGTGTTATACCGCCTCGCCCGGCGGTAGAGCTCCACGATGAGCTTCCGGGCCTGGGGGATGTCGAGCATGGCCCAGACCTCATCCATGATGACGAGCTTCCGCACCCGGTGGTCCTTCTCCGCCCTGCGCCAGATGATGTCGGCGAGGAGCAGGAGGGCCGGGCCCTGGAGCTGGGGATAGCGGTCCAAGCCCGTGGTTTCGAAGTAAATGACGGGGTAGTCCGTGCGGATGGACGTGGGCCGATCCACGAAGGTGCCGAAGGGCGTGTCCCCCGTCCAGACCTGAAGCCGGGTGGCGAGGACCTTGGCCACCTCCTTGTCCCTGGTGGTGGCCGCCCGCCCCCCGATGTCGTCCAGCCGGAGGAGCACGCTCACCAGGTCGGAGAGGGTCGCCCCGGTGTAGCGTTTTGTGTAAGCCCCGGTGATGGGGTCCCTCACCTCCTCCGTCTTGCGCTTGTAGGTCTGGTCGATGGCGCTGAGGAGGATGGCGTCCTCGATGGAGGCGATCTCGGGGTCGTCCGCCGGAGGGACCATGCTGCGGATGATGCCGAAGAGGAAGCTCTTCTTGTCCTCGCTTGGCTCGTTCGCCCCCTCGGGGAGGTCGAAGGGGTTGATGGAGATGGTGCCGGGCTCGATGGGGATGATGACCTCGCGCCCCGCCAGGGCCTCCACCAGGGGGATGTACCCCCCGCCCCGGTCCACGATGATGACCTCCGCTTCCCCTTGGGCCAGGAGCCCCGTCAGGTAGCTCTGGCTGAAGAAGGTCTTCCCCGAGCCCGAGCCCGCCACGATGAGTCCGTTCCAGTTGTTGGCCCCCGGATCGAAGGGGTCAATGCCCGTGAGGGCGTTGAAGCGGTTGCGGTAGACCATGGCCGGGCGGTCCATGCCCTTCCACGGGAGGCTGGTGGGGGCGAAGTCCGCGGCGTTGGTGGTGGGCACCATGAAGAGGAAGGGACTGGTCTTGCCGTTGAAGGGGGCGAGGGCGTAGTAGAGCCGGAGGCCCAGCCCCGCCCCGTAGGTGGGACGCGCCCCGGGGAACTTGGAGAGGGCGGAGAGGGCTTGCTCCCGGAGGAGCCGGATCTCCTCCACCGTGTCCGCCACCAGCAGGACGGAGACCGAAGCGTCGTACACGTGGTCCCCGCTTTCCACCAGGGCATCGATGGCCTTCTCTACCTCCTTCAGCTTGCCCTTAGCCGTGAAGTCGCGCATGCCTTCGCCCTCGGCCAGGGCCATGTATTTGCGGGCGTCGGCCTGGAGCTTCGCCACCACGGGCTCCAGGGGGTTGTGGCGGTACTCCGCCACCAGGTAGAGGTGGGCCCCCGGGATGTTGGCGAGCACGTCTGAGAGCATGCCCATAAAGGTCTCGTCCGGGGCGGTGAAGAGGGCCACGGCGTCCACCAGCTTGTCCCCCACCACGGCGAAGCGGTCCGAGAGGTTGTTGATGATGCTTCCCGCCGCCTGGGCCCGGGCGGTCATCTGGTGCCAGTTCCCTAGCTTCGCGGCGGCCTTGCCGGGCACGATGGGGGTCCCGGACTCCAGGAGGGACAGGTACCGCGGCGCGGGAGCGCTCGCCAGGGACGGGTTGAGCCAACGCCAAAGCAGGTCGAAGACCTCCTGGGTGTCCATCTCCCTTACCCGGAAGCCCCCGGCGGTCAAATACTCCGCGATCCTTTGCCGGAGGTCCCGGGCGTTCTGGAGGACCTCCTCGAGGGCCTCCGGGGAGAGGACCATCTCCTTGTAGCCCGTGTCCATGTCTATGGTGAGGAAGGCCCTCCAGGAGAGGAGCTTCCCCCTCACCCTCTCCTGGTTGAGGAATTCCAGCCTGGCCTCCGCCACGGCTTTGGGGAAGGGGTTCTGCGTTTTTATGCTCCCCTGATAGGCCTTCAGGGCCTCCCCCCGGTCCGGCGCGGCCTCGATGTAGAACCGGGCCCGGGACTTGAGGGGCAGGGCCATCTGGAGGATGGCTCGCATGGTGGCCCAGTCCCCCTCCACCCGGTCGGCGGAGGCGAAGAGGACGGAAGGGAGGTGGACCTCGAGGCCCACCTCCACCCGTCCGTGCTCCAGCAGGACTACCCCGTCAACGATGTCAAGGTGCGGTAGCTCCTTCAGTGCGTTCCCCACGGAACCCTGTAGTCCCAAGGAGTTCTTCACGTTCTGAAGGGTCTGGGTTGCGCTCCTCTCTGCCATCCCTTTCATTATGGGGGACGGCGAGGATAGGTTTCACCCTGTCGTCCGGTAAGGGCACGTAGAAGTCCGGGCTGGAGAGCCACTTTAGGTAGTTGCTGAAGTAGCCGCCGGGGTAGCGGGACACTAGGTCCCTCACGCGGGGAAACACCAGGTAATAGCTCAGAAAGGCGCTCCCCCAGAGGAAGAGGGGATTCCCTGTGAAGAGGCTAGCCAGCTTGTATCCGCTGTAGGCTAGGGCTACCACCAGGAGGATGTCCCCGGCGGAAAGGCCCTGGATGGTAAACCGCTGCTTGACGCGGGGTACCCTGTGGCGCTTCCGCTTCTCCCTCTCCACACCTCACATGCTAGCGGGCAAAGGCCCGGGGTAGGTCCCCGGGCCTGCCTCGGTCGGGTGGATGACTACCGTGCCAGGTTGCAGTTAACGCTGCCCCCGCTCACTATCCAGCCCATGATGGTGCTGGCCCCGAGGATGATGGCCGTGGCGATGAGGGCCTTGACGATGGTGTCCGTGGCCTCGCGCTTGCCCATGTAGATCTGGTAGCCTGCCCAGCTGATGATGATCAGAACTACCGCGGCCAACACCGCCTTGTTCCCGAGCACGTTGTCGTAGATATTCTTCGCGGCGCACGTGATGGTGGTGGTGATGTTGGTGGCGAAGGCCACCTGGAGACCCCCGTTCAGGAGGAACATCCCGAGGGCCAGCAGGGTGCCCGGCCCCACGTAGTCTACGGCCTTCCTGGTGTAGCGACTCGCCGCAAGGAGGAGGTTCTTCATCTCACTTTCACCCCCGTCCCAGATTCTGGCGGGTCGTTCATTGTGTTGTCAAGTCAAGCTCCCAGGTCGTTCATTGTGTTGTCAAGTCAAGCTCCCAGGAAGACGGCCTCCTCCCCCCCTATCATGGGCTTGGTATGGACGACTTGGAGAAGCTCATGGCTCAAGCCCAGGAGGCCTTGGGCCGTTCTCTCTCCCCCGTCAACACTCCTGAGTTTCTGAAGGACCTGCGGGAGCTTTCCGCCCGGGACCCGGAGCTGGCCCGAGAGCTCCTGCGGGCGGTGCGGGCGGCTCAGGCCCCCAAGGACGCCAAGGCCGCCGCCGATGCGAAGCTGGTGGCGAAGCAGGCCACCTCCGCCATGCGTTCCAGCGAGCGCATAGCGGCCCTGAAGGACTCCATCCGCCGCCTGCGGGACAGGCTCTTCACCCGTCCGGCCAGCTTGGCCGGGAAGAAGTTCAAGGTCCCCAGGAAGAACATGGTCCTGCTGGCCCTGCTCCTCCTGGCCCTAGGGGTGGGGTACACGATGATCGGCTTGGTCTCCTCCCCCCCGAAAAAGCCCCAGTCGGTGGTCGGGATCAGCGAAGACAAGGCCAAATCGTACGCCCAAGCCGACTACCAGACCCTGGCCGCCGAAGCGGAAAAGACCCTGGGCAAGCCTCTTCCCCAGCCCGGGACGAGGGAGTTTGACCAGGCTGTGGCCGAGCTCCAGAGGAAAGACCCCGCCCTGGCCAAGGCTCTAAAAGATAAGGGCGGCTACCAGGCCGCTTTGGAGGGGACGAAGAAGGACATACAGGATGTGGCCCAGGGAAAGCAGGATGTGACCGCTGGAACCGGTATGGAAGCTCTGAAGTCCGTGCCGCCGGGGCCTCCCGCTCCCCAGGGAGGCCAGGGTCAAGGCGGCCAGGGTCAGGGTCAGGGAGCCGTGCCTCCCCCTCCCGTCCCCCCGCCTCCCACGGCTCCGGCCCAGAGCGCCGCCCCTTCCCCGGGGGACCAGCCCGTGGGCCCATTTGACCTGGCCGTGGCCCCGCCCACGCGGCCCTCCTTCTACGAGGGAGGAGCCCAGGCCCAGGCGGGCGGCCAGGCTGAAGGGGGCGCCCAGGGCGGGGAAGGGGTCCGCGCTAGGGGCTTTTTCCTGGTGGAGGCCAACCGCAAGCCGCCCGAGGTGGTAGCTCAGGAAACTCCCCCGAGGGAAGAGACGAAGGCGGGGCTCCACTTCGTGGATCGTCCCGGCGCGGCCTCTTCTCCCCTGGTCGTGGACCGCTCCGGGGGTCCCTCGGGGGCTTCGGGCCTCCTCGTGGTGGACAGGGCCGGGGAGCGCCAAGGCGCCCCTCAAAACCAGGGCTTCACCGTGCTGGCCGAACGCAATCAGTCCTCCCAGCCGGCTAGCCCCTCGGGAAGCGGGACTCCTCCCGGCATTGGTCCGTATGACCTTCTTCCTCCGCCTCCAGGGGCTTCCTCTCAGGGAGTCTCCCAGCAAGGTTCTCAGGGCGCTCAGCCCACCGCGTCCCAGCCTCAGGCTCAGGGGGCCTATCCCTCCGGATCTCCCTCGTACCCGAGCTTGGGATCCGGCTCGCTTCCCCAGCCTCAGGCCCAAGGGCCTGGCCCGGCCTCTTCCCCTTCCCCATCGAGCCAGGACGGCGTTGGCGGAAGTGGGTCCTCCTCTTCCCGCTTCGTTCCTGGCCGCTTCTACACCGCGCGGCTGAACACCAAGATCGTGGTGGTGGAAGGCGGCACCTCTCCGGCGGTCCTCGAGGGGGCGGATGGGACCATATGGACCGGCACCGCTTCCCTCAACCCCCTGGGGAGGGTGGAGATCAACCTGGACACCGCCTACCTCCCCGGGGGTGGGGTGGTCCGGGTGAGGGCCATGGTCTACGACCAGGACAGACAGCTAGGCCTGCAAGCCTCCGTGAGGGAGGAAGCTCCCAGCCTGGCCCAGGACCTCCTTCGCGCTTCGGCCTCGGCCTTCGGGCAGTACGTGGAGTACCTGTCCAAGCAGACGAGCGTGGTCCAGCTCCCCGGGGGCGGGGTGGCCCAGACCCAGCAGGCCCCTCCTCTGGAGTACGTCCTCCTGGGCCAGGTGGGTAAACTCTTCCAGCTCCCCGACAACCGCAAGAGCCTGGTGCGGATCGGGGAGGTCCTGCCCGGCAAGGTGGTCCAGGTGGTGGTCCTGGGCGGGTCGTGAGCCCTCTCCTTCAGGACCTCGAGGTGGACCTGGCCCTCTCGGAGGGCCAGGTGGCCCGTTGGTACAGGCTTTCCTTGGAGGAGGCCGCCTCCTCGTTCCCCGCGCGGGGAACGGTTCGGTCCGTGGCCCTTCGCCTCCCCGGAAAGGGGGTGGCCACCGTGCGCTTTTTGGTCCACCCCCGCCTCCGGGAGGCTTCCTCGGGCACCCTGCGCCACCTGGCGGGGCTGGCCGAGATGCGCCGCTTGCTGGGGGTACCCCCTGAGGCTTGGACCCTCGGAGCCGAGCCCGGCAGCACCATCCCCGATGCCCTTTGGGGGGACGTGGTGGTGGAGTACGACGCCGGGGAGTACCCACGGCCCGTCTTACGCAATAAGCTCGCGGCCTTCGAGCGCCGAGCCCCTCTTCAGGTCTGGGGCACGGTTTCGGATCGGAGGAGAGAGCTAATCCTGAGGTTGGCGGGAGAGATGAGCATACGCAACCTCCACCAGGTGCTGGTAGCTCCCTGGCTCTAGGGGGACCGCCTTCTTCCGGTTCCAGCTGACCAGGAGCCGGTCCCCCGCCCTGCCGATCTTGAGGGTGAAGCCCTTTCCCAGGTGGTGGAGGTGGATCCTTCGCCTACTCCACCGCACCGAAGCGCCTATCCCGCGCTCCCTGAGGGCGTCTTCTAGGTAGCTGGCGAGGGCGAGGGCCTCGAGGGCCTCCTGGGAGAGGAACACCCCCCGCGCCCCGAGAAGCCTCCTTCCCTCCTTGGTGAGCACCGCTACTGGCCCAAGCCGGGTTTCTACCAGCTCCACCAGGGGAGAAGGCTCTACCCCCTCCCGGAGGAGGGGGTAGGCTCCGTACCGCTTGAGACGGGCGAGGAGGTCCGCCAGGTTCACTGGCGCGTGTAGTTCACGGCGAAGGTGGCCGTGGCCCCGGCCTGCACTTCCACGGTCCCGCCCGGGGGGTTCGGCACGTAGTGCACCCCGTTCACGTCCACGCTGTAGGCGGTGATGGTGTAGGTGCCGGGCTTCAGGGTGAGGGTAGAGGATTGGACAACGGTGAATGTCCCGGACAGTCCCTGGACCACCACGTACCCTTGGGCGCCCGCCGGGGCGTCCTGGAAGTAGATGCCCAGGGCGAGCTGGCCCGTGGCGGAGGACACCTGCACCTGGAGGAGGGCTCGCTTCACCACGGCCCCGCTCCTCGCCTCCACCACAAGCTGGTAGGTCCCCGGGGCCACCGAGGAGTCCACCGAGAGGAAGAGGGGCACGTCCACCCCCTGGTCCCGCTCCAGGTCGTAAGGCCCCCCCGAGAGGACGAAGCCCGCCGGGGGAGAGGCCAGGGAGAAGGCCACGCTCCCGGAGAAGCCCCCTTGGCTGGTGAGGCTCGCCACCAGGGTGGCCGAGGCCCCCTGGGTCAGGGTCACGCTGGAGGGCTGGAGGCTGAAGGCGAAGGTGGGCGTGGGCACGCTGAGGGTGAGGACCGCCGTGGCGCTCACCCCTCCTCCCGCCGCCACCACGTTGAAGGTGTAGGTGCCGGGGGCCACGGAGGAGGCCACCGAGAGGGCCGCCTGCACGGAGACCGGCCCCGTGCCGTCTAGAGTGGCGCTTTGGGGCGCGAGGCTCACCCCGTCCGGGGCTCCCTCGAGGGAGAAGGCCACGGCGCCGCTGAACCCGTTCCGGGGCGTGAGGGTGAGGGTGAGGCTCCCCGTCCCCCCCTGGGCCACGCTGAGGCTAGAGGGGGAGAGGGAGAGGGAGAGGGAGGGGGCGCTCACTGTGAGGGTGAGGGTAGCCTGGGCGGCGATGCTTCCCGAGGTGGCTTTGACCTGGAGGGTGTAGGTCCCGGGGCTGACAGAGGAGGCCACCTGGAGGACGAGGACCTGGTTCACGGGGTCGCTTCCCGCCACCTGGAGGCTTTGGGGAGAGAGGGCGATGCCGGAGACGGATCCGCCGCCGCTGGCCTCGAGGGAGAGGAAGACCGTTCCGGTGAAGCCGTTCTTGGGGGTGAGGGTGAGGGTGGTCTGGGCGCTACCGCCCTGCTGGGCGGTGAGGCTCGCGGGGGAGAGGGAGAGGCTGAAGGAGGGCTTCGGCAAGGCGTTGTAGCTCACCGCCACCTCCGCCCTTTCCCCGGCCCGCACGGTGGCCGGGCTCCCCGACACGCTTCCCCGGTAGGTGGTCCCGTCCTGGGCCACCACGTCCTTGGCCGAGACGAAGTAGGTCCCCGGGGGGAGGGAGAGCACCCTGCTCTCGGCGAGAGCCGCCACCACGGAGCCCTGGCCGTCTTTCACCTCCACCCGGGCGCTGAGCCCGTCCGGGAGCCCTTCTATCCTCACCAAAAGCTCCCCCTTGGCCGGGCCGTAGGAGACGGCGTAGGAGGCGCGCTTGCCCGGCTCCAGGACCACGCTCCCCTGGGCCGGGCTCGGAACGTAGTCCATCCCGCCGTAGCTCACCCTCGAGGCCTTCACCAGGTAGGTGCCCGCCTGGAGGCGGAGCACGGTGGAGGCCTTCACCGCCACCTTGACCCCCCGGTCGGGGTTCTCCACGGAGACCGCCGCCTCCGCTCCTTCCGGGAGGCCGTTCACCACCAGGGCGAGCTCCCCGGGGAGGCTGTTCTGGTCCAGGGCGTAGACCACCTTGGCCTGGGCCTCCTGGTTCCGCTTCACCTCCACCGGGGAGTCCACCTGGCTGGGGTAGTACCGCTCCCCGCTCTGCAGGACCACCTCCTGGGCCTCCACGGTGTAGGTCCCCACGGGGAGCTTCAGGGTGGCGCTCCCGGAGACTTGCTGCTCCACCGGGCCCTTGAGCCGGATGGAGGGCGTGGCTCCCTGGGGAAGGCCCGAGACCTCCAGGGTAAGGGTGCCCTGGGGCACGCCCTCCGTGGAGCAGGCCGCCAGGAGGCCTCCCAGGGCGAGGGTCAAGAGAAGCCGCCGCATCCTCACCTCCTTACGGGCGGAAGCGCACCCCGAGGCCGATCCGGGCGAAGGGGGTGGCGCCGTCCGTGGGGAAGAAGAAGCGCCCCTCCCCGTAGGCCTCGAAGCCCTCGCTCAGACCGAGGCCCAGGCCCACTCCCAGCAGGACCGAGGCGTCCCCCGAGGCCGGCCCTGCCAGGGCGTAGGCCAGGCCGAAGCCCACCTGGCCCCGGGCGGGCTCGCGGAAGAAGGGCACGTAGAGGAGTCCCCCCACCCGGGTGTCCCCCGTGCCCTGGTTCCACTCCACCCGGGCCTGTACCCCGATGCCCCCCACGCTGTCGTGGCCCAGGGCGAAGGCGGCCAGGATGGGCTGGAAGCCCGAGAGGGTGGCGCTCAGGTAGAAGGGGGGCGGGGTCTTCTCCAGGCGGTTCAGCCGGGCGGTGAGCTCGGCCTTGGTCTTGGCTAGGTCCTCGCTCAGGCGGAACACCTCCTCTCGGGTGGCGGTGAGGCGCTCCTCCAGCCCCGCCAGCCTCTGCCCCAGGTCCCCTATCTGCTTGGCCGCCTGGGCTACGCGGTCCAGGAGGTCTTGGCGAAGGGCCTCGAGGGAGTCCCGGGCCTTGCCCACTTCCTCCTGGATGGCCTGGCGCAAGGCGGCGTCCAGCTGGAGGGCGCTGCGCTTGAGCTCCTCCCTGAGGCCTTCCATGGCCTTCTGCGCCTCCGCCAGGTCCTGCTGGAGCTTCCTCACCTGGCTCTGGAGGGAGGCCGCGTCCTCGTTCCAGGCCAGGCTCCGTTGGTCCACCGCCGCCAGGCCCTCCTTCAGGCGGGCCTGCTCCTCAAGGAGGGAGGCGTACTGGGAGGCCAGGTTGGAGACCGTCTCCTCCACGGTGGAGAGGGTGGACCTGAGGGCCGCCACCTCCGCCTTCAGCCCCTCCGCCTCCTCCGGGCTCATGGCCGCCCTGGCCAGCTCCTCCACCTTGGCCAGCTTGTCCCGGAGCTCCCCCTGGGTCTGGGCCAGGTCGGCGATGCTCTGGGCGAGCTTCCTGGCGGCTTCCGCCAGGGCCTGGTCGTTGGCCTCCCGGGCCTTGAGCCAGAGGCGGTAGAGGGCCAGGGCCACCTCCTTGCGGGTGATGGCCTGCTTAGGCCGGAAGGTGCCGTCCGGGTACCCGAAGACCACCCCCATCTCCGAGAGGACTTGGACTGCCTGCCACTCGGGGTCGCTGGGCTTGAGGTCGGTGTACCCCTGGGCCAGGGCCGCCCCCAACCCCAGGGCTAGAAGGATCAGGGTCCGCCTCACTTGTCCCTCCTGAGGATTATCCGGTAGGTCCAGACCTCCGCCCGCCCGATCTCCGAGATGCGCCACACCACCTCCACGGTGTCCCCGGCTTGGTCCGTGGTGAGGGCCAGGGTGGTGAGGCCCCCGGGGGCCACCCGCCCACCCCCCGCGGTGCGGATGGGGAGGACGGTGCGCTGGCCCTTGTCGTCCACGGCGTAGAGCCTCACCGCCGCCGGGTCGGCCACCACGGAGTTAGGGCCCCCGTTTTGCAGGGTCAGGTTGAGGGTGAGCACGTTGCCGTCCCACAGGGGCACCGCCCGCACCTGGAGGTAGGGAGGCATCTCCTCCACCACCTTGCCCGGGCTCGGGGCGGGGGGCGTGGGCCTCTCGGGGGTAGGGGGAGGCACCGCCCTCGCCCCGGAGGAAGTCTGGACTTCCACGCTGGGAGGAGTCGGGGAGGAGGTGGCGCTGGGCTGGGCGGTCATGGAGGGGAAGCGGATGAGGTAGCGCCGAGGCCCGATGGCGTTGGGGTCCACCTGCACCCGGAAGAGGGCCACCCGTCCGTCCGCCACCGTCACCAGGAGGTCCGTGGCCCCCGAGGGGACCAGGGCCCGCAGGTAGACGTAGTTGTCCTTGAGCTGGGCCGTGAGGAGGTCGGCCTTGGCCGAGGCCACCCGCACCACCAGGTCCTCGAACTCTAGGAGGGTGGTGAAGGAGGTGGAGACGTAGATGAGGGCGGGCCTCTGGGTGAGCTCCCGGATGTCGTAGGTCCGGGTCACGTTGGGCCCCACCTGTCCGGCCTGAGCCGCCGCGATCCCTCCTAGGAGGAGGGCCGCCACAGAGAAAGAGAGTGCCCTTGCCATCATGGCAAGAGCATTATAGGGAGCCTTCTTCAGGCTTCCAGCCCGAGGCTCTTCAGGTAGGCCCGCACCCGGATGTAGGGAGCGCGGAGCAGGGTCTTCTCCCCCCGCTCCACCGCCGCGATCCAGGAAGGGGAGGCCCCGATGAGGGCCGCCAGCTTGGTGGTGGACATGCCCAGGGCCTCCCTCCTGGCCCGTAGCTCCTCGGGGTCTATGGCCTTCACCTCATCGATGTGAATCTGAATGGACTTGACCAGATCCGAATCCTTCTTCTTCCTCATCCTTTAGCCCCCGCGATCACCCCTGCCCCGAAGGCGAGGTCCCACCGGGACAGGAGAACCAAAACCGCCTTTTCGGCGGCTCCTCCCTGGCCCACTCCCTGGACCAGGGACCCCAAAAACCCCATGGCGTCCTCCACCAGTCGGTGGAGCACCCAACCCCACTGGGGAGTGAAAAGGTACTCCGCCCACCCCCCTGGATACCCCATGGCCTCGAGGATCCTGGCCACCGCTCCCTGGGCGAGGCTCTTGCCCACGCTCTCCGCACCCTGCGGGTCCACCAGGGCGTAGGCCAGCGCCAGGGCTCCGAAGGTCATGAGGAGTCCCCGGAGGGGCCACTTCACGGCCTGGCCTACGCCCACCCCTACCAGGAAGGCGATGCCGAAGCCTAAAAAATCTTGCGTCCAGGGAGTCATTCGCTCACCCCCTCCCCGTTTTGGGTCTGGACCTTCTTGGGCAGGGAGAGCCTCCAGGTGTAGCGGTGCAGGTTTCCCTCGGCCTCCCGGTGAAAGCGGGCCTTCGCGCGGAGCAACTGGGCCTCCCACTCCGTCTCGGCCACCAGCTCCCACACGGTCCGCATTTCCCCGTCCTTTTCCTCCCGGATCTCCCGGTACACCTCCTTTCCCGCCTCGGCCACCTCGGAAAGGAAGAGGGGGTTTTTGTGCATGGCGGAGACCACGTAGGCGTCCGGGAAGACCCGCACGGAAAGCGCCACCACCTTGCTCCGTGCTCGGATCAGCATACCTTCCCCCCCTCATTTTCCTCAGGTGGTCGGGCGCCCGCATCTCACACAGCACGCATGTCCATGCTAGCATGCAGGCTTGCTTAAAGGGAACCTCGTCACCACGAAACTACCGGGGCGTTGCCCCAGAACCAGAAGGAGGCGCGGTAGACCTCTTTTCCTTGCCAAAGGCCCAGCACAACCCACCTTTCCCTGACCGCGTTAGGCAACCTGGCCCGTAGGGCCGCTATGTCCTCCTCCAGGCCGATGGCCTCGGTGAAGCGGTAGCGCTTGAGGCCCATCAGGAAGCCCTTGAGCTCCTCCCTGGAGGTCCCCGCCACCTCGCAAAAGTCGTGGTCCAGGGGGGGTAGGGGCAGGGGGAAAATGCCCTCCCTTTCCGCTTCGGCGGTCCAACGCTCCAGGGCCCGCGTCCCCGCCTCGTCCCGGTCCGCCGCCAGGTAGACCTTCCGTTCCCTGAGGAAGGCCCATTCCGGCGAGGACTCCGCCCCCGCCACCCCCACGTAGTCCATCTCGGGGTAGACCAGGTGGGCGATGGCGGCGTTCAGCTCCCCCTCCACCACCAGCACGGGCCGGGGGGCCTGCCCGAAGCCCGGGGAGTACCAGGGAAGAGCCCTCATGCCCTCCCGGAGGTAGCGGTACTTGGGAGGGGGTCTCCGCCTCCGCACCTTTGCCGCCACCAGGCGGCCCTCCGGGGAGCGGATGGGGATCACCGTGCCCTCGGGGGTGAGGCCGAAGCCCAGGGCCAGGAGCTCCTCGAAGAGAAATCCCCGCCCCGCCATCTCTTCGGGGAGCTTGCCGAAACGCTTCAGCCGCTCCTGGGCTTCCTCCACCTCTTCCACCCAGGTCTTGGCCTCCCTCTGGGGAGACCCCACCCCGAGGACCTCGAGGGCCTCCCGTTCGGACAGGCCCACGATCTCCGTGAGGAAGTGCCAGGCGTTCCCCCGCTGGCCCGTGGCGTGGTCGCGGAAGAGCCACCTACCGCCTGCTCGGTACAGGGAGAAGGACGGGCGCTCGTCCCCTCTCCAGGTGGCCCGCACCGTGCCGCTCCTGCCGGGGACGGCCCCCGAGTCGGGGAAGTAGCGGGCCACCAGGCCGGGAAGGTCCGCCTGCGCTACCGCTTCGTCAAGCGTCATCGCGTTCCTCTCGGGCTCGGGAGGTCTGGCCTCCGTAGAAGATCTGGTCCCCCACTTGGATTCCCACGGCCAGGAGAATCAGGAAGAGGAACAGCAACGCTCCAATGCCCAGGAACTTCCAGAGGAGGTAGAGGGCCAGGACGCCAAAGAGGATGGGCCCGGCTGGCCCGAGGGCCCCCTTGAAGAAGTCGGTGATCCACCCTGTCGCCGAGCGGAAAAGCCTCATGAGACCATTCTGCTACCATGGGGTTGTGGACGGGTTTCTCGTCTTCTTGGTGGCCGTGCTGGTGGTGGGCTACTTGGTCCTCGAGTACCTCCACGCGCGGCTGGCCCCTGACCCGGAGGCGGAGGACCGCCCCTGGAGGGGGCCTGAGGGCAGGAGGAGCTAGCCCTGGAGGGCCTGCCGAAGCCTGGTCCTGAGGCTCTTCGGCTCCTCCCCCAGGAGCTGGCTTAGCCTGACCACGTCCGCCTCCCACCCGGAAAGCAGAAGTTCCGCCACCTCGGGAAGCTCCTGGCGCAAGGCCCGGGCGATGCGCTCCCCTTCCTCCTTGCGCTCGTAGGCCTCCGCCGGGCCGGGGAGGGGGCTCTCCACGAAGTCCCCCAGCGTGTCCCCGTCCTCCTCTTCCAAGAGGGGGGCGTCCAGGGAGAGGGCCTCCCTCGAGGCCACCCTCCCGCTCCGGTAGAGGGCCCTCTGCACGGCGTAGCGCACCCTGTGGAAGGCCCAGGTGGAGAGCTTGTGGCCGAGCTTGGGGTCGAAGGAATCCAGGGCCTCCATGAGCCCCAGGACCCCCTCGTGGAAGAGGTCCTCGTAGCTGAGTCCCCGCCTCCCGGACAACATGTGGCTGTAGCGGAGAGCGATTTCGTTCACCAGGAGGAGGTTGTGAAGGACCAGCGTCTGAAAGGCTTCCCGGCCCTCGGCCAGGGCTTGGGCCACCCGCCTCTCCTCGAGGGTGGCGGGGCGCTCTCCCTGCCAGAGGGCTTCCCCCCTGGGGTGCTCCTTCCTAAGGCGCTTCGCCCGGTGGTAGACCCAGAGGAGGCGCTCCTGCTCCTCGGGCGGGAGAACCTGGGGCAGGTTCACAGGGCCACCTCCCGCCGCCCCCTCTCCACCAGGTCCGCCGCCGCCAGGAGGGCCTGGGCCAGGGCCCTGGCCGCCTGTGGAGTGAGCCGCACGGAGGGGTGCCAGAGGAACAGGCGCCCGTCGGGGGCGATTTTCACCCGGCTCTCCGGGTACCCCCGGCACTCCACGGCGTCCCCGTCCACCACGATCTCGTTGCCCAGGAAGGGAAGGGGGGGCAAGGGGGAGGGTTTCGCCCCGGGAGCCTCCCTCTTGGTCTCCTCTCCGAAGTCCTCTTCTTCCCACGCCTCTTCGGCCCTATACAGGTCGTCCAGGGAGGCTTCGCTCTTCTCCCTTTCGCGGAAGACGCCGGGAGAAGGCTTCTCCTCGGGCCTCTCCCGCTCCCTTTCCCTCTCTTTCACGGCCCGCCGAGTCTCCCGCTTCCGCCAGGCCTGGACGCGGGCCTCGAGCTCCCGGAGGGAGAGCCCCTCCTCTGCGGCCTGCCGGAGGAACTCCCGCCGCACCTCGGGGGGGAGGGCCACCACCGCCCGGTGGTGGGAGATGGTCAGCTCCGGCCAGCGCTCCTCCAGGGGATACGCGGCGCAAATAGACGCCAGGTTCCGAACGGTTTTCAAATCAAGCTCCAGAGCATCGAGGACCGCGATCAGCTCCTGGCCGCTCAGCTCCCCCTTGTGGGCGTTCCACCAGTCCCCCACGTACCAGGCGTTGGCCCGGTGCCTCCGCGAGAGCTCCATCCCCAACGCCATCCAGTCCTCGTGGGAGAGGTCCCGATGGACGAGCAGGCCCCGGTCCGTGAACTCAACCCCTGCCTGTAGACCTGAGTCCCACGGTTTGGTTGCAAGCATCCTGTCCTCCTGATAGCTAAGGTTAGTCGCCGATTAAATGAGAAGGGTGAGAACATGCGCTTTGTGCGCTCAGGATGGGTAAGAATGTAGCCTATGAACTTACGCGAGGCCCTTGCGGCGAGGGGTCTTTCCGTTCACCGCCTGGCTGTCTTTACCGGCTTCTCCTACCGTCGAATGGCCCGCCTCGTGAGGGAACCTGAGGAGGCTCTACGTGACCTCAGCTACACCCATCCCTTGTGGGCCGTCTGGCTGGGGCGCTTCCTCCTTCGCCGGGATGACCTCGATTACCCCCGGAAGAAGGGCCGTGTAGTCTACCCCCTCCGAACTCCCTCGGGGCCTTCTTCCGCCTTGGCTTGGGCGCCAGAGGAGGCCCCGGAAGGGGTGGTGTTGCACACGGGGGAGCGCTACCACCTGGTCACCCTCCCCGAGCCCCCCTACGCCTCCGGGACCTACCTCCTCGCCATCGCCGCTTCCCCCGCCTCCTACTCGGGAAAGGAGTTCTCCCCCACCCACTTCCCACCCTTCGCCCGGGTCCTCTGGGCGGATGTGCCTGTGGAGGTGGAACCCGAGGCTAGCGGGCGGCCTTGAAGGCCAGGTAAAGCCCCCAGAGCACCAGGGCCTCCACGGGGAAGGCGTTCCTCAGCTCGAACCAGACCGGGCTCAGGAGGAAGCCCGCGGCCAAGGCCGTGCCCAGGGCCACCCGGGTTGGACCCCACGCCGGGCCCTTCCCCGCGAGGTAGCCCAGGGCCAGCAGGGCGTAGACCTCCGTGAACGCCAAGCCCAGGATGGAGGCCACCTCCTTGGCTGTCTCCGGGCGCTTCTGGTAAACAACCATGAGCATCAATCCCCAAAGCACCCAGCGCAACCCCACGTAGGCCGTGAGGAGGCTCAGGGCTTCGGAGCGTATCGAGTCCTTGTTCGTCATCATCTCCACCTCCGCCTTCTTCTCCGCCCTCCAAAGGGGAGGATGCCGTCCTGCCACAGGTGGGCCCACTGGCCCACCAGGAACCCTGCCACCGCCCCCACCGCTACCTGGGGATGGGCCTGGGCGGCCTTCCACAGCCATCCCAGGTCCTGGGTGGTGAGCCCCGTGGCCACCAAAACCACCAGGCTGGCATAGACCAGCCGGGAGAGGGGCCCGTAGAGGTAGGTGTGGGAGGCCCCCCGGTGCGGGTGGAGCCAGCGGTACGGGGCCCAGAAGACGTTCAGCACGCCCCAGCGCTTGGCGGGCCTGCTGTCGGGCAGGTCCAGGTCGGGGGAGAAGAACCAGGCGCTCACCACCCCGCCGGCCAGGTAGGCGGCGAGTCCCTCCCCCCCCAGCGCCGCCCCGGGTAGGGGAGCGGTGGCCAGCAGGGTGAGAAAGGTCAACCTCTCGTGGCTTCTCCCGTCCATGCTCTGCCTCCTTTCCGGTATACTCCAGGGTGAAGGAGGTGATGAAGCGTGTGCCTGGCTGGCACCCTTGACCTTTTGGCCCAAGCCGCCCTCGTCATCTATCTCTCTCTCTCCACGGGCGTCCTTCTCGGCCTGGCGGCGAGGAGGCTCAGGCCCCCGGTCAGGGCCCTGGCCTCCGCTCCCTCCACCGCTTGAAGCCCCGGTCCACCGGGCCTGCCCTAGAAGGGCAGGCTTTCCTCTTCCGCCTCCTGTAGCAGCTCCAGCGCCCTCTCCAGGTAGAGCTTTACCAGGGCGGCCTCCTGCGGGTAGGGCTCCCTCTCCAGGTGCCCTTCCAGCCGCTTCAGGAGCTCCCTGAGACCCTTCCCGTCCCAGGCCTCCTGGTCCCAGGTGGCCGACAGGTACATGCCCTCCAGGCCGCGCAAGGCCTCCTTGAAGCTTTCCCTCGCGTCCATCTTTACCCCCCTTTCGCCCGCCCTCTGCGCCCGGCCTCCCGGGCGCCCCTCTCCTTCGCCTACCCGAGGAGCGCCCGGAGGGCCTCGAGGTGGCGCTCCACCTCCTCCCGTTTCTCAGGAGGAAGAGCCTCCAGGTCCACCCTGGCGAGCCTCTCCACCACCTCCCGGTGCCAGGGCTTGGGGGCCTTCTCCTTCCGCAAAAGCTCCCGCACCCGAGCCTTCAGGTCCCGCAGGGAGAGGCCCGCCCTCGCCTCCTCCAGGAGAGCCCGCCTCAGGGCCTCCTCCTTCACCTTCTTGAGCTCCAGGGCGGCGGTGTAGGGGATGGCCCCCTCCTCCAGGGCCGCCTTCAGGTCCTCGGGGAGGGAGAGGAGGGGGAGGCGGTGGCGGACGAAGGACTCCCAGGTCATCCGGCCCAGGGCCCGGAAGACCTCCTCCACCCTCCGGGCCTCGGGATTACCCGCAACGTTGCGGGTAATCTTTCCCCGGGCCTCATTCCACATCCGGTGGAGCAGGGCCACCACCTCTTCCCTGGTCCTCCCCAAGTCTTCCGACAGGAGGTCCAGGACCCCCACGGTCTCCTCGTAGGGGTTCAGGTCCTCCCGCTGGAGGTTCTCCACCAGGGCGAGGAGCCTCGCCTCCTTCTCGGAGAGCTCCACCACCCGCACCGGGACCTCGGAGAGCCCCGCCATCCGGGCGGCCCGGTACCGCCTCTCCCCGGCCACGATGGCGTACCTCCCGTCCCCCAGGGGCCGCACCAA
>FWWM01003953.1_pt1 | contig 35514 bp, 34 predicted proteins | sample 2228351 | NCBI WGS metagenome assembly FWWM01 (sample SAMEA103939774, study PRJEB20133) | metagenome
GCTGTCCCCCAGCGTTGGTCACCAAGACGTCCACGCCGCCGAATCTCTCGACCGTCTTAGCAATGAAATCTTTTATATCTTCGGGGCGCGTGACGTCGGCGCGGACGGGGAGCACTTCGGCTTGGGTATAGGAACTGATCTCTTGAGCGGTCGCTTTCAAGACGTTCTCGTCGCGGGCGCAGATGGCGACCTTCATCCCCTCGCGAGCCAGACGAAAAGCAACAGCCTTCCCCAAGCCCTTGCTCGCCGCGGCCACAACCCCAACCTTGCCAGAAAGCCCTAGGTCCATGCTCCATCTCCCTTCATTTTCATAGTTTGCTAGCCCTATATTTACGTCCCCTCCCCCTTCTCCTCATGAGGGAGAGGGGACTAGGGGTGAGGGCACGCTATCAGCCCGCTTCAGCGGGCTTCCATCTGCTGAGCCGGATGCTTCAGCATCCGGTACTTGCTATTGTACCGCAGAGAGGGTACGGGAGTCATCTTCCCCTCAGGACAGCCGCGCTTGCTTGCCCCTTCAATCTCATGCTACAATACGATATATCAAGTGGGTGGGTTCTTTCATGAAAGTGCTCGTCGTGGACGACGACCCCGACATCGTGGGCCTGCTCAAACACTTCCTTGAGGCACGAGGGCGCTCCGTGCAGACGGCCTCCACTGGGGCTCAGGCGCTGGAGCTCTTCCGCACGGAGCAGCCTGACTTAGTGATTCTCGACGTGATCATGCCGGGGATGGACGGCTGGGCGGTCCTGCAAGAGATCCGCAAGCAGTCCCAAGTCCCCGTGCTCATGCTCACCGGCAAGGACGCCCCCACCGACAAGGCCAAGGGGCTGCTCTCCGGAGCCGACGACTATATCGCCAAGCCCTTCGATCTGGCGGAGCTCGAGGCGCGCATCGTCGCAGTGATGCGCCGCTACAAGGCCCCTCCACGCCCCGCGACCCTGAGAGTGGGCCAAATCGAGATCGACGACAACATCAAGCAAGTCAAGGTAGCCGGCCGCACCGTCTCCCTCTCCCCCAAAGAGTATGAGCTCTTAAAACTCTTAGCCTCAGAGCCAGGGCGCGTCTTCTCCCACCAAGAGATCATCGCCGAGGTCTGGCAGAACAAGCCCTTGATCACCTCGAGCGATGTGATCAAATATATCTATCTGCTGCGCGAAAAGCTCGAAGAAGACCCCGACAACCCCAAGTATATTCTGACAGTGCGCGGGTTTGGGTATAAACTGGCGGTTTGACAAGTGCCCTCTGGTGAGCTAGAGTTTAAAAAGACAGTATGTCTACCAAGACCAAGCTCAGCTACGAAGAGTTCTTGCGGAAGTACGACGAGGACACCCTGGCCGAGTGGGTGGACGGAGAGGTGATCCTGGTGTCGCCCGCATCGAACCGCCATCAGGATTTATCGGATTTTTTGACGGCCATCTTGAGGGCCTACGTGGAAGTGAAGCAGCTTGGGGTAGTTCGGTCTGCGCCGTTCCAGATGAAGCTCGGGCTATCGGGGCGCGAGCCCGATCTGCTCTTCGTTGCCAAAGAGCATCTGGAGCGCCTGAAAGAGAACTATCTTGATGGTCCGGCAGATCTCGTCATTGAGATCATCTCTCCGGAGAGCCGGCTGCGCGACCGGGGCGAAAAATTAGCTGAGTATGAGCTTGCCGGGGTGCGCGAGTATTGGCTGTTAGACCCGGAAGAAAAACGCGCGGATTTCTATATCTTGAGCTCGGACGGGCGCTATGATCGGCGTCGGCCCCAGCCCGATGGACGTTATCGCTCCGAGGTCTTAGCTGGCTTTGAGCTGGACACAAACTGGCTGTGGCGCTCCCCCCTGCCGCCGGTACTGGAAGCCCTCAAAGCTCTGAAGCTCTTCTGAAGCCCCTCTTCGATTTCCATCGAATTTCCATCTTTTCGGGATGTTTTTTTCTTCTTCTCGGTATCGTTTTGGCATGAGGGTTCTTTTAGAATCTGGGCGTCACGAACTTCAAAGGAGATGATACAGATGAAGAACATCAAGAAAATCGTACTAGCAATCGGGATCGTCGCGCTTATGGGTGGAGTTGGCCTCATCCAGGGGCAGGCGCAGGTGAGCGGTGTGGCCACTTGGAACATGGGCAATTATATCGAGCTGAACGTCATCGGCGGCACCAGCTTAGACTGCGACTTCGGCCAGATCGATGACCCTAGACCCAACTATCTGTGCAACCCCAAGGCCCACCTGCAAGTCAAGAGCAACGGCGAGTGGGCGCTGACGACGGTCAAGTCGGCCTTCGTGGGGTCGCCCGATCCGCGCCCGGTCATCCGCGCCTTCGATTCCCCCAATTGCCCCAACGGCGCTACCAACGAACTGCCCAGCGGCACCGTGCTCGTGGACTTTGGCGCGAACTCCGGCCAAGTTGAGGGCAAGGGCAATCAGGTCTTCCAAGTCTGCTATGCCCTCAGGGGCGGCGATATCGGCCAGGCCGGGACACTAGGGGCCCTCAGCGCCAACACCGCCTACAGCGTGACCTTCACCTACACCGCGACGAAGAGGTAACGAACGTAATAAAGATTACACGTGCAAGCGGGCGGGAGCATTCCCGCTCGCTTTTTCTTCTCTCACGCAATTTCTGTACCGGATGCTGAAGCATCCGGCTCAGCAGATGGAAGCCCGCTGAAGCGGGCTGATAGTGTGCCCCTCTCCCTTGGGAGGGAGAGGGGAGCAGGAGTGAAGCCTCCCCGGTGCCTTCATTCACCGGAGCAGAAACTCGGCACTCTCGGTGCGGACGCCGGCTCTTGATGGAAAAGTGCTTTTTGCAGTATATTTGAAGGGGAGTTCATCATGACGCGGGCTTCTCAGCTGTGGAGGCGCTCTCGCAGTCTCATCATCGGCAGCTTGGGGCTTGTCTTTGTGGCGCTCTATCTGCTCTTTGATTATCTGAAACATCCCCAAGACTTCAGCGCCCAGCTGATGCGCGAGTTCTCCAGCGAGCCCTGGCTCTATATCGGGCTGCTCTTGCTCATCCCGCTTTTTGCTGCGATGGGGTTTCTCTTAGAGAAGACCGAGCGCGAGCGCCGCCGCTTCGAGACGCTCTTTGAGGCCGCCCAAGATGGCATCTACGTGCGCGATCTGGACGGGCGCATCCAATTTGCCAACGCAAAATTTTTAGAGATCCACGGCGTCCGACGCGAAGATGTCATCGGGAGACGCTCGATGGAGCTGCTGGCGCTGCCGCGCCTGGAGCGCAAGAAAGTCTCCTGGATGATCCGCCAGGCGATCTTGCGCGGCGAGCCTCCGCCCCCGCTAGAGGCGCCCTTCCGACGCCCCGACGGCTCCCCCGGCTGGCTTCACATCAATGTCGCTTTTCTCAAAGAAGGCTCTCAAGTCAAAGAAGTCCTGGGGATCAGCCGAGATATCACCGAGCGCAAACGCACCGAGCTGCTCATCGCCAGCCACAATAAAGTCCTAGAGCTTGTCGCTCAAGATGCCCCGCTCTCACAAGTTCTAGAGACGATCTGTCGCTCCGTAGAAGAACTAGCCCCAGGCGTGCTCTGCTCGATCTTGCTCCTAGAAGGCGATACACTGCGCCACGGCGCAGCCCCCAGCCTCCCCGAAGACTATAACCGCCACGTAGACGGGCTTACTATTGGGCCGACGGCCGGCTCCTGCGGCACCGCGGCGTATCTCAAAAAACCCATCATCGTCAGCGATACGCTCGCTGATCCCCTGTGGGCGGACTATCGCGATCTAGCCCGACAGTACGGGCTGCGGGCCTGCTGGTCCACGCCGATACTCTCACACCAAGGTGAAGTCTTGGGGACGTTTGCCATGTACTATCGTGAGGTGCGCTCGCCCAGCACTTATGAGCTGCAGCTCATCGAGCAAACGGCACACTTGGCAGCACTTGTGCTGGAGCGCCAGCGCTCTGCCGAGCTGCTGCATGCCAGCGAAGAGCGCTATCGTTCGCTCTTTGACGCTGTGCCCGTTGGATTGTATCGTTCGACCCCACAGGGGCGCATCCTCGACGCCAACGAAGCTCTGGTGCGGATGCTCGGCTACCCCAGCAAAGAAGCGCTCTTGGCGACCCCAGCACAGGCGCTCTTCTTTGATATACATGAGCGCCAGCGCTGGCAGGCCGAGATGGACGCCAAGGGCATCGTGAATGACTTCGTTACCCAACTGAAGCGGTACGACGGCACGCCCATCTGGGTTGTAGATCGCGCTCGTGCCATTCGCGATCCCCAAGGCACCGTGCTCTATTATGACGGGAGCTTGGTCGACATCACGGAGCAGCGACATGCAGAAGAAGCTCTGCGCGCCAGCGAGGCGCGCTATCGCGCCCTGGTAGAAAGCAGCCCTGAGGGAGTGGCTATCCACCAAGACGGAAAATGCGTCTTTATCAACCCCGCCGGAGCGCGACTCTTAGGAGCGCACAAGCCCGAAGAGCTCCTGGGCAAGTTCGCGTTGGATTTCGTCCACCCCGACTATCGCGAGATCGCGCGGCAGCGCATCCAGCGCAGCCTCGCAGAGTGGCAGCCTGCACCACCCTTGGAAGAAAAGCTCATCCGTCTGGACGGCAGTGTGATCGACGTTGAAGTCACAGCTGTGCCCATCATGTACGAGGGCCGGCCCGCCATGCAAGTCGTCTTTCGCGACATCACCGAACGCAAGCGCATGGAAGAAGAGCTCAAGGCTTCAGAAGAGCGCTATCGCGATCTCTTTGAGAACGCTAGCGACGGCATCTATATTCTCGACAGAGCAGGTCGTATTCTCTCGTTCAACCGCAAAGCCGAGGAGATCACCGGCTACAAGCTCGACGAAATTCGCGGACGATCTTATACGCTGCTTCTCCCTCCAGGTCCAGAGCGCAAAAAGGCCCGACGCGCCTTTCTCAAAAATATGCGCGGCGAGCCGGATAAGAACGAACTGACGATCAAGCGCAAGGATGGCCGCGACGTGATCGTGGAGCTGAGCACCCGCCCCATCTGGCAGGACGGCCAGATCGTGGGCATTCAAGGGATCGGGCGCGACGTCACCGAGCGCAAAGAGCTCGAAAAGCTCAAGTCAGACTTCATCAGCACCGTCTCGCACGAGCTGCGCACCCCGCTCACGTCCATTAAGGGCTATGTCGATCTAGTCTTAGCTGGGGACGTCGGCCCCATCACCCCAGAACAGAAGGAGTTTCTCACCATTGTCTCCCAGAACACTACACGGCTCACCGAGCTGATTAACGATCTGTTGGAGATCGAGCGGCTAGAGTCGGGGAGGATCGAGTTCGAGTTCGCCGAACTAGACTTAGCAGAAGTCTTGTACAACGTCGCGCGCTCGCTCCAGGTCACCGCCGAGCAGAAGGGCTTGGAACTCATCACCGAGATCGCCTCAGGGCTGAAGGTGCGCGGGGATCGGGACCGGCTCGCCCAGGTCTTCCTCAATCTCCTAAGCAACGCAATCAAATACACGCCCGCCGGCACGGTCGAGCTTAAAGCCTATCGTGAGGACGAGGCGGTCGTCGTCGCCGTGCGCGACAGCGGCATCGGGATCTCTGAAAACGATATGCCCAAGCTCTTTCAAAAATTCTTCCGGGCAGATACCCCCTACGTGCGCAAGGTTGGAGGCACGGGCTTAGGGCTCTCTATCGCCAAGGCCATCGTCGAGCGCCACCACGGCACCATCACGGTCACGAGTCAGCTGGGGCAGGGGAGCACGTTCACGGTGCGCCTGCCCGCAGTGGCTCGCCTTGAGCGCCCCCTCGTGCTCGTCATCGAAGACGAGATCGCCATCGCGCGACTGATCGCCACATACATTGAGAAGATGGGCTATCGCGCGGTCATGGCCTACTCCGCCCGCGAGGGCTTTGAGCACGCCGTGCGCCTCAAGCCCGACTTGATCACCCTCGATGTGCTCATGCCCGATCTGGACGGATTCGCCCTGATTCAGCAGCTCAAGAAGCACCCCGACACGGCGAATATCCCCGTGATCTTTCTGTCCATTGTGCAAGACAAGCAACAAGGGCTGCGCCTGGGCGCCTCGGCGTTTCTCACCAAGCCCATCGAAGAGCGCAAGTTCTACGAGACCGTGCGAGCCCTGCTCGAACCCCAAGGCCAACCCGTGCTCGTCGTCGACGACGATCACGACTATGCCGCGCTCCTGCAGAGATTGCTGCAGCGCGAGGGGTTCTTGGCAGAGACCGCCTTCGACGGCGACGAAGCGCTGCGCAAGATCCAAGAGAAGCGATATCAATTAGTGATTCTAGACAAGAACCTCCCCAAGCGCTCAGGGCTGGAGGTCTTGCAGGAGCTGCGCGCCAGCAAGGCGCTGAGCCGCACGCCGGTGATCGTCATCAGCGGCTCGGCGCACCTAGAAGAGACAGCGCATGTGGCGCAGGTTCTGGGGGCGAAGAAATTTTTGAGCAAGAGGCTCGCCCCGCGAACCCTCGTGGAAGAGATCGTAAAATTTCTGGAAGGGACCAAGCAGTGAGACGCATCTTACTGGCTGAGGACGACGCGCAGATCGCGCGGCTGGTGCAATTCAAACTCGAGCGCGAGGGTTTTTCAGTCGAGTGGGTCGAGGACGGCGAAGCCGTTCTCCGGCGCCTGCGTCAGGAGCCGTTTGACTTGCTCTTGCTCGACGTGATGATGCCTGGCAGGGACGGGTTCTCTGTGCTGGCTGAGCTGCGTTCTGATCCGAGCTATCGCGATCTCCCCATAGTGATGTTGACGGCGCGGGCGGCGGAGCGCGATCTGCAGGCGGGGGCTCGCGCCACTGATTATATTGTGAAACCCTTCGATCCGGCGCAGCTCGTAGAGCGCGTGCGCGCGATCTTAGAAGAATGAAGCCGTCGTCGGCATTGATCTGGATTGTCTTAGGGTGCGCGCTCGTCGTCATCTCATTCGCATCGATCTGGATTCGCTGGGCCCAAGCTCCTTCTCTCTCCATAGCTGTCTATCGGGTCGGCTTGGCGGCGCTCCTCCTCACCCCCATAGCGCTGAGCACGCGCCGCCATCAGCTCTCTGCTCTCAGTCGTAGCGACCTGCGCTATGCCCTGCTCGGCGGCGTCTGTCTAGCCCTGCACTTTGTCTTCTGGATCAGCTCGCTGGAGTTCACGTCCGTGGCAAGCTCTGTAGTCCTCGTGACGACTAACCCGATCTTCGTCGCCCTCGGGTCGCACTTCTTGTTGAAGGAGCGCGTCACTCTGAGCTTAATAACGGGAATTGCGATCTCACTCGTGGGCGGAGTGCTGATCGGCTACGGGGATTTTCTCGCCGGGCCCAATGTGCTCTTGGGCGACGGGCTGGCGCTTTCAGGGGCAGTCATGGCGTCAGCGTATCTGTTAGTAGGCCGACGCGTGCGCGCGCATACGGATCTGGTGACGTATATCTTCTTGGTCTATGGCGCTGCGGCGATTGTGTTACTGGCGCTTGCGCTGATGCTCAACCAGCCCCTGGTGGGCTTTCCCCAAGAGACGTATCTCTGGCTTGCTCTGTTAGCCATCGGCCCGCAGCTGATCGGGCATACGAGCTTCAACTGGGCGCTCAAGCACCTGCCCGCTAGCACCGTTGCCGTCATAATCTTGGGCGAGCCGGTAGGCTCGACGGTGCTCGCGTATCTGTTGCTTGGCGAGTCGATCACCCTGCTCAAGGGGATCGGGGGGCTCTTGATCTTAGTTGGAATCTACTTAAGTAGCCGTCGTCAGTGACTCCGCAAGAATTTCAGGATCTCTTCAGTGGTTAGGTCGTTTGGCCCCCCAATGCTGGCGATGATCGTCACGTGATCTTTGGCAGGGATCTCAACGAGCGCAGCTTCGTTCTCGTATTCTCGCAACGAAGAGAATAACTGTCGCGCCTGGGCATCGAAGCCGGGGAAGTCAAACTGAGCGTACATGATGAGAAACGGCGGCTTGCTGGGCCCGACGTGGGTGATGGGGGAGGCGTCGCGCCGCCGCTGGGGATCGGTGCCAAAGACGATCTGATAGACGTTAAACGGCCCCGGAGGCTCAATGGTCACGTCATAAATCCCACTGATGGGGATCGCCCCCGTGATCGCCGTCAGCATCAGCCCGTGTGCTTGGAGATATTTTTCGTCCAGGGCTAACAGCGCTGCTAAATGCCCGCCTGCTGAGTGCCCCATGATGAAGATCTTTTCAGGGTCGCCCCCGTACTGCGAGATATTTCTATAAACCCAGGCGAAGGCCCGCGCGACGTCTTCGATATGAGCGGGATGCTGCACCTGCGGGCTCAATCGATAATTGATAATAGCAGTCACAAAGCCCTGCTGGGCAAAGGTGCGCCCGACAAACGCATAAAGACTCTTGTCGCCTGAACTCCAGCCACCCCCGTGCACGAAGATCAGCACTGGGGCATCTTTCAGCCCGCTGGGCACAAACAGATCAAGCCGGTGCTTGACCGCATGGGCATCAGGGCCGTCGTAATAAGCGATATCCAAGTAGACTTGGAACGGATACGGCAGTGTGGGCTGGGAGAATCCAACGCCAACTCCTGCCCCCAAAACCACGATGAAGAACGCAGAGAGAACTATGCGCATAGCTCCTCCTTGAGTATAATCGATCACTCAGTCTTAATGGCCTCGGCTTCGGCAAATTGCAGCGTGTAGAGCGCATAGTATAGCCCTTTGCGGGCGAGTAATTCTTCATGGGTGCCCTGCTCGACCACGACGCCCTTGTGCAGCACAATGATCTTGTCAGACTCCCGGATCGTCGAGAGCCGATGCGCGATCGTGATCGAGGTGCGCCCGCGCAAGATCTTCTGCAGCGATTCTTGGATTAAGCTCTCCGTTTGGGAGTCGATATTCGCCGTGGCTTCGTCCAGAATCAAGATCTTGGGATCGAACGCCACAGCCCGGGCGAACGCCAACAGTTGGCGTTGCCCCACCGACAGGGTCGCGCCGCGTTCCTTCACTTCGGCGTTGTAGCCGTTGGGAAGCTGCTCAATGAACGAGCTGGCCTGCACGAATCGTGCTGATTCGATAGCGCGCTCTTTAGAGATCTTGTCGCTTTGCAACGTAATGTTGCCCAGCACGTCCCCGGAGAAGAGAAAGACGTCTTGGAGCACCACGGCCATCTGGGAGCGCAAGAATTTTACGTCCAGCTCGCGAATATCGACGCCGTCTAGCAGTATCTGCCCCCTCTGGATGTCATAGAGTCTCGTCAAGAGACTGATAATGGTCGTCTTGCCCGATCCTGTAGGGCCGACGATGGCCACGCGCTCGCCGGGCGCCACTGTAAACGAGACCCCTTTCAAAACCCAGTCCTCGTCTTCATAGGCAAACCAGACGTCACGGAACTCCACAGCTCCCTGTACAGCAGGCAGCACTCTCCCGCGCCCGCGATCTTCCGCAGGCTCGTCAAGCAGCATGAAGATCCTCTCCGCTGACGCCATCGCCCCCTGCAAAATATTATACTTTTCTGCAAGGTCGCGAATGGGGGCAAAGAGCATCTCGACGTAGCTTAAGAACGCCACCAAGCTCCCCAGTGTGAAGACGTTCTCTATCACGCCCCGGCCGCCATACCAGATGATGAGCGCCACAGCGACCGCGCTCATCAAGTGAATGATCGGCTGATAGATAGCGAAGACCATCAACTGGCGCATGTTCGCTTCGTACTCTTCTTGGTTGATCGACTGGAACGTCTTATAGCTGCGCGACTCCTGGGCGAAGAGCTGAATGACCCGCATCCCAGAGAGGCTCTCTTGCATATAGGCGTTGAGCTTGGCGAGCTTTCTCCTGAAGTCGCGGTAGGCGTCTCGGGCGCGCTTGCGAAACTCCCAAGTAGCATAAGCTATAATCGGCGCGAGCACTAAGATCAACAAGCCCAGCTGCCAATTCAGCTGGAGCATGATAATAAAAATCCCCAGCACCAAGAAGACGTCTTTAAAGAGATAGACGAGCACCGAGGCGTACATCTCGTTGATGGCCGCGACGTCGTTGGTCGCTCGGGTCACGAGCCGCCCCACGGGATTCTTGTCGAAGAACTTTGTGGGTAACTTCATTAAGTGATCGAAGATCTGGGTGCGCATGTCCTGCATGATCTTCTGCCCGCTCAGCTGCAGGAGGTAGACTTGAGCGAAGCTCACGATCAACCTGACAACGAGAATGCCCACAAAGAGCGCGGTCACCCAATACAGCCCGCTGAGCTGCCCCGGACGGATGTAGCGATCGATGGCGATCTTCGTGAGATAGGGCAAAGTGAGCTCGCAGGCCGTAATGATCCCGATCAACACCAGACAGATCGCAAAGAGCTTGGTGTACGGCTTGACGTACGTGAGCAGGCGGCGCATCAGCGCTGAGTCATACGCTGCGCCGAGCTTCTCTTCTTCCCACTGATAGCTCATACGTGGCCCTCACCTTTGGCCCCTCTCCCGTAGCTCACCTACGGGAGAGGGGTGGCGAAGCCGGGATGAGGGCCTCCTCCGCTTGTTGCAGCTCGTATAGTCTGGCATAAATCCCCTGTTGTGCCAACAGCTCTTCGTGCCGCCCGCGCTCCACAATGCGCCCTTGATCGAAGACCAAAATCAAATCAGAGTCTTTGACGGCGGAGATGCGATGGGCGATCACGATCGCCGTCTTGGAGCGCAGAAAATCCCTGAGATTGCGTAGGATCTCTTCTTCTTTCTCGGCGTCCACGGCCGAGAGGGCGTCGTCCAAGATTAAAATTTTCGGGTTGAGCAGGAGCGCGCGGGCCAGGGCAACGCGCTGCTTCTGGCCTCCTGACAGACTGACGCCGCGCTCGCCGACAATCGTATCCAAGCCCTTGGGGAATTCGAGAATCTCTTCATAGATACCAGCCATCTGCGCAGCTTCTCTGATCTCGTTCTCGGAGGCCATCGGCTTCCCAAACGCAATATTCTCCCGGATCGTGGTGGAGAAGAGAAACGGATCTTGTGGGACGAGCGCAATCTCCCTGCGCAAGTCGCTCAGGCGGATCTTCCGCACGTCCACGCCTCCGATAAAGAGAACTTGCTCTGGAGGATCGAAGACCCTTAATAATAAATGCACTAGCGTGCTCTTGCCCGAGCCGGTCAGCCCAATAATGCCCAATCTCTGCCCCTCCTCAACGGAGAACGAGATATCGCGCAAGACCGGGCGACCATTAGCGCTGGAGTCAGCCATGGGATAGCTGAACGTGAGATGACGACACTCGATAGCCGCACGAGCGGGGAAGGGCTGGGCATCGGGCGCGTCGGTGATCTCCGGCTGGGTCTTGAGAATCCTCTCGATGCGCTCCATAGAGGCTGCGCCGCGCTGCATCAAGTTAATCACAAAGCCCAGAGCCATCATAGGCCAGGTCAGCATCCCCAAGTACGAGGTGAACGCGACAAAATCGCCCAAGCTGATCGCCCCGGAGATCACTTTTTGTCCCCCCACAAGCAAGACGATAGCACTGGACAGCCCCGCCAGCAACGCGATCATCGGCTCAAAAAACCCCTGCACTCGCACCAAACTCAAGTTCTTCTGAATAAACAGCTCGTTGGTGCGCCCGAAGTCTTGAGAGAACCCCTCTTCTTGGGCGAAGCTCTTGATGACGCGCACCCCGGAGATCGCCTCGCGGACTTTTTCAGTGAGCAGCGAAAACGCCTCCTGAACTGCCATAAATCGCTTATGGATCATGCGACCGACGATGACCACGAAGACCGTCACAAACGGCAGGGGCGTGAACGCATAGAGCACGAGCTGCCAATTGATGGAGAGCATCGCGGCCAGCGAGAACGAGACCATGATGATCGCGTCGGCCAAAGCTAAGATGCCCATCCCACACGCAAATTGCACAGCCTCGACGTCGTTGGTCGCGTGGGCCATGAGATCCCCGGTCTTGGTATTGGCGAAGAAATTCGCGGAGAGTTTCACAAGATGGGCGTAGAGCCGGTCACGGAGATCCCGCCGGATCATGCGCGAGGTGCCGAAGATAAAATATCTCCAGAAGAAGCGAAAGACCGCGACGACGAGCGCAATGCCCAAGATATATCCAGCAAAGAGCGCCAGTTGCGCTGTGCCCGTCTGTGATAACTGATCAATTGCGGCGCGAATGATCAGGGGCACGATGAGCTGAGCGCCGTCAACGATAAAGAGTGCGAGCAATCCTAGAAAGATCCGCACCCGGTAGCGCCAGAGATAGTCAAAGATCCCTCGCATGAACCTTCTACACCAACTCCAGAAAGAGCAGCTTGGGGTTCTCCAAGTAGCTGATGATCTTCTTGCAGAAGCGCGCGCCCACGTCGCCGTCTATAAGGCGATGGTCGAACGAGAGCGACACATACATAATATCGCGAACGACGATCTGATCGTCTCTGACGACCGGGCGCTTCTTGATCTCGTGAATGCCGAGGATCGCGACCTCGGGATAGTTAATGATGGGGGTAGCGAAGAGCCCACCGAGCGCGCCTAAGCTCGTAATAGTAAATGTGCCCCCTTGCAGGTCGGCGAGCGCGATCTTGCCCTCGCGCGCGACTTTGGCCAGGCGCTCTATCTCCGCAGCAATCTCAAGAAGACTCTTTCTATCTGCGTCTTTGACGACCGGCACGATCAGGCCGTCCTCGGTCGCCGTGGCGATCCCAATATTATAGTATCTCTTGAGGACGATCTCGCCTGTGGCCTCATCTAAAGAAGCGTTGAGCAGAGGCATCTCTTTGAGCGCGGCGACGCTGGCCTTGACGATGAACGGCAGATATGTAAGTTTGACGCCCCTCTGTTCCGCAAGCGGCTTCATCTGCTCGCGCAATTGGATTAACTCGGTCATATCGACTTCGTCGACGTAGGTGAAGTGCGCGGCGGTTGTCTTCGATTGGTGCATGTGCTCGGCGATTCTCTTGCGGATTCCTCGCAAGGGGACGCGCTCCTCGCGCTTGTCCACGCTGACAGGGGTGGGTGTTGGCGGAGGCGGTGGAGGCGTAGGGCGCGCGGCCCGACGCACGTCATCATCGGTGATGCGGCCACCGGGGCCAGTCCCTTGAATCTTTGAGATGTCGACGCCCAGCTCGCGGGCGAGCTTGCGCGTCGCCGGAGTCGCTAACACCCGCGGCGCTGCTGGGGGAGGCGAAGGCGGCGCGGCCACAGCCGTCGCTGTCGCAGAAACTGTCGCTGCGACGGGCTCTGGTTCCGGCTTTTGCTGAGGCATCGCTGATACTGCGACGGGCTCGCGTTTTGGTTCGGGCTTGGCTTCCCCAACTTCCTCGATGATCACGAGCACGGAGCCGACCTTGACGACCTCGCCCTCTTTGGCGTTGAGTTTTAAGATCTTGCCGGCACGCGGCGCGGGAATCTCTACTGTTGCTTTATCGGTCATCACTTCGACCATGGGCTGGTCTTCGCGGACGAAGTCCCCTTCCTTGACGAGCCATTTGACGATTTCGCCTTCGTGGACGCCTTCGCCGATGTCGGGCAATTTGAACTCAAAGGGCATTGTCACACTCCTTGGCGCAGAAATATTACTATAGATTGTAAAGGGTCGGCGGGCGTTCTGCCAGCTCGTGTGCTAGCGGTGCATGACCAGCACTAAGACGACGCCCTCACCGTGCTCCAGCGACGAGAGGGCTTTGCCTACGAAAGCACTCTCACACTTCTGTGGGCTGTCGCAGCGCATGGCATAGCCCGGTTTAGACGAGCTGGTCAGCAGATCGCCAACTCGAATTAGCCCGTTCTCCGTGGTCGCCTTCACGGGCACACGCCCTAGCAGCGCCAAGAGCGCTGAAGACCTCCCCCCTGGCTCATCCCCGGAAGGGACCACCAGGGGGGTAGTTCCCAGCCCTAAGATCACGCCAGGCTGGGTAGAGATCACTCCAGCGATCAGCTTACTGTAAGCCGAGCGCGTCTTACGGTAATGCCCAGGATTGTGGGGATCGAGCTCGACGACATCGCCCGGCTCGACAGGCTCGGAGACGAAGATATGCTCAGCGAGATCGGCTCCGCCCCCTACAAATGCGCCATCGGTGTAGACATTGCCGGTGGTACGCTCGATCCGAAAGAGCAAGGGAGTATCTGAAGTCGAAGAGACGATACGATAGATAGCCCCATTCAGATCAGCCACATAGAGTTCACCAGAATTATCTTCACCGAAGGTGCTGATAAAGAGCGTTGTATCGAGGAGCTCTACTGCAGACCAGACGCCGCCACTGCTAGGCAACGCTCCCCAAATACGTCCTGAACAATAGTCTCCGTAGAGATAATAGCCGAAGAGAGCAGGGATCTGAGAGCCGCGATAGCGATAGCCTCCCGTCACGGAGCAGCCCAAGCTGTGCCCATATTCGAGAATGGGTAGGGTAAGCGAGCCGTCGTTACAGTTACTCGATGGATTGTAACAGTGAAAGCCTTCCATCAGACGCCAGCCGTAATTGTGACCGCCGGAGCTGCCTGCGGGCTGGAAGTTGATTTCTTCCCAGGCGTTTTGGCCGACGTCGCCGATGAACAGATCACCTGTGACTCTGTCAAAGCTAAAGCGCCAGGGGTTTCTCAAGCCGTAGGCCCAGATCTCATCGGCGCCGGGCTGGCCTACAAAGGGATTGGTAGGCGGGATCGCGTAGGGAAAGCCGCCGTTGACGTCGATACGGAGAATCTTTCCCAAGAGCGAGTCGATGTTCTGTCCGTTATTGTTGGGGTCGCCGCCGCCACCGCCATCGCCTGTGGCGATATAGAGATAGCCGTCTGGCCCAAACTTGAGCTGGCCCCCGTTATGATTACTGTAAGTGGGATGGGGAATGGTCAGCAAGATGACCCCGGAGTTGGGATCGGCAAGATTGGGATTGTCCGCGGAGCGGCTGTAGCGCGCAATGACAAGATCGCCACTGAGATTCGTATAGAACACATAGAAGAAGCCGTTGCTTGCGTAATTGGGATGGAAGGCAAGCCCAAGCAGCCCTTCCTCACCGCAGCACTTCACCATCGAAGAGATATTGAGAAACGGTGTTGGCAGGATTTGCGTGCCGTCGTAGATGACGATCTGGCCCCCTTGTAAGACGATAAAGAGTCGCGAGTCCCCCGCGTGGGCGATGTCTACCGGGCGCGTCAGCCCCGAGGCGATCTGTTGCAGTTGGATCTGCGGAGCGGGCAGCGAGCTTAAGAAGGGCGTATCGGAGGACCATTCTGGCCCGGCAGGGGAGCCGCCGTAGCGGCGCACGCCAGGGCTAGGCCCTCCCAGAGCCCCAGAGGAATCCGTGATAGCATCGCCCGTGCCCTCGTCGAAGTGATAGAGCGCCATGGTGTTGGCATCAGTGGTGAAGGGGCGGGTAGGCCGAGAGAAGTTACTGGTGTAGCGCAGGGTATTCGAGATTCTCAGTTCGTCGAACCAGCCCCTATAGGAGGGATACTGAGGGCCAGCGTCGTGTTTTTCAGCCCCGATGACTAAGAAGGGATCGCTACTGGGATAGCTGGTGGAGCGTCCGTCGCGGTAGCTGACGTCTCGGTTGGAGCCAACGTTGCCATTTCCGCACACATCGAGTTGGCCGTCCACGAAGATACAGAGCTGTCCATCGCTAGAGCGACGGGTTACGGCGACGTGGTGCCACAGACCATCAGCGACGGGGATCGTACCGCAGATCGTGTTCCCAGTAGAGCCGTAGCTGACGCCGAAGGCGATCCTACCCCCGTTCAAGACAATCCCGTAATCGCCATAATCTCCGGGACCCCAGATGTCACGATCTATAATGACATGGCCATAGATCCAGCCGTCGTTGGTGTTGCACTGCACGGCATTGGAGGGGTTCTCCCCGGGCAAGGCTTTCATCCACCATTCTATAGTGAAGTCTGTGGCGCCGACGTCAGCAGGGCGATGAGGATCTATCTGAATCTTGACTCGGTCGATATCATTGACGCCGTTGCCGTAGAAGCGCAATGAGTAAGTATTAGAAGCAGGAGCTACAGGAGCGTGGCTCACAGACAGCGCAAGAAGTCCCAGCCAGATGCACACCACAGTTGCACGCCATAGCTTCATAGCAGTTACACCGTGTGTTCGATCTAGAACTGAGGACAACTATAACAAAAAGATCGCGCCCGATCAAAGCTTCTAGAGACGAGCTTGATACCGTGACACCATCACTGCACGATGAGATAGCCGATCATCGGGCCTTGATGTTCAATGTCTGGGTGATCCAGACAGAGAATAGGGAAGATGCCGGTTTTGTTGGCCACGAACTCCACTGTCGTGAGCTCGCCTCGACGCACTTGGGCCGTGACCCCAAAAGCCGGGATAGAGAGGGTATGCGACGCCCCCTTCACCCCGTAGATCTTAAGCGTCACTTTGCTCCCATAGGGCACAACTAAAGTAGCAGGGTCCCAGCGATACGCTTCGATGACTGTTGTCCCATCGGGGCTTTCGTACTTCCATTCCCCGGTGACCATCTCAAACTCCACAGACGCCGCCATGGCTTTGGGTGTCTTGGGCAACGCTTGAGAGGCAGCTAACCAGCCTCCGAGCCATCCCGCCAGTGCGGCCACCGCAATGAGCAAGATCGTTTGTAAATTCATAAGACACCTCCTGTCTGTGCAGAGTGTAGCGGGGGGCGTCTGGCCTGTCAAGCCAGATTCTCAATCTTCACTGGCTCGATGGGATCAGCAGGCTGAAAGCCGAAGACTCTGGAGTAGAAATAGAGCTCGGCTTCGAGGGATCTTTTAATATTGTGCGCTTGGCGAAAGCCGTGCTGCTCGCCTGCGAAGGGCACATACGCCACGGGGATGCCCCGCTTGCGCAACGCCTCGACCATCAGCTCCGACTGATTGGGCGGGACGACCCTGTCTTCTAACCCCTGAAAGAAGATCACCGGGCACGAGATTCTTTCCGCAAAATGAATCGGCGAGCGCTCGTAATACAGATCGCGTCGCTCAGGGTATGGCCCGATGAGGCTGCGATTGTAGCGCGACTCGAACTTGTGCGTATCTTTGTCGAGTTGTTCGAGGTCGCTCACGCCGAAGTAGCTCGCCCCGGCTTTGAAGAATTTTCTGAACGTCAGGGCACAGAGCGTCGTATAGCCTCCAGCGCTGCCGCCCCGGATCGCCACGCGCTCCCCATCTACAAGCCCTTTTTGAATGAGATACTTCGCAGCGTTGATGCAGTCGTCGACGTCGACGACGCCCCATTGGCCCTTCAGCCTCTCTCGGTAGGCTCGCCCGTAGCCGGTGCTGCCCCCATAGTTCACGTCGACAACAGCAAAGCCGCGACTCGTCCAGTACTGAATCTCTAATCTCAGGGTCGACGTTGTGGCGCTTGTGGGCCCACCGTGGCTGAGCACCAATAATGGCGGCTTCTCGCTGGGTGGGGCTTGGAAATCTTTGTTCTTTGGCGCATAGAAGAACGCGTGCGCTGTCCGTCCGCCCTCGGTGGGGAACTCGATGGGCTGCGCTGCAGAGAGATAGCCTTCGTCGAGCTGAAGATCGCTGGAGCGGCGCAGCACTTCGGCTTGCTCTGTCTTGGGATCGAGCCGCACGATGGAGAGCATCTCCGTGGGCGAGCCGCCGCGAAAGACAACGTGATGCGCATTTGCGCGCACGGAGCTGATCTCCGTGTAGGGCGTCTTGATGGGCGTCAGCTGCTTGGTCGCTATGTCCAGACGCGCAAGGTTCCAGATGCCCTGTTGGGTGTAGGCGCAGACGATCTCGCGCTCAGAGAGAAACGCGTAGGTGGACATGCCGAAGACCCACTGAGGCTGGCCGAACTCGGCTTCTAGTTCTGTGAGAGCTTCGATCTTGCCGTCGCGCCAACGATATAAGTTCCACCAGCCCGTCCTATCGGAGACAAAAAGCAGGGAGTGCCCATCAGGGGACCATTCGGGCTGGAAGACCGACTCCGTTGGGCCTCCGGAGATCTTCTGAGCGTTCTTTAGAGAACCGTCTTGGGCGATCTCGGCGATCCACAGCTCGGTGCCGTCCCAGGGCATGTTGGGATGATTCCAAGTCAGCCAAGCGAGTCTCTGCCCGTCGGGGCTCACCCTGGGGGAGGCGTAAAAGTCGTTCCCAGAAATGAGAACCCTTCCGCCGTCAGGGTCGCCTTCACTCTTGAGACCGACGATGGTGTTGACGGCTTCGCGCCCGGCGGCCGTGTGATCCTCGCGGACACAGATCAAGCGATTCCTGAGAGTGTCGATGACCGCGTCGGCGTAGCGAAACGCTCTCTCTGGGGTGATGGGCCGTGGGAGAGATCCGGGCTTTTGGACATAGAGCCGTTGGTCTTTGAAATGAGAAAAATAGATTGTACCGTTGAAGACGGCGAAGTCGCCGCCGCCGTACTCGTGGACGGTGGTGCGGACATAAAACGGGGGCGGCGTGACGTCACTCACTGTGCCGTTGGGAGATCGCTTGACGATGACGTAGCGGCCGGCTTCGGCGGGGCGGGATTCGAGCCAATAGATATCTGCTCCGTCGAGGACGACTTGCATCAGGCGCACCGCGCCGCGGGCGATCAGATCTGCCGTTATGGGGGATTTCCAAGCACCGTAGGGAGCAATAGTGAGCATAACGTTCACCTCTTCATGAGCTTTAGGCGATATAAGTCTTCTAAAGTCCAGCCAGCGTCTTCAAGCATGGCTTTCAAAGTTTTAGGCGGGAATGTCTGCCCCGCATGGTGAAAATGAACTTCTACTTTTCGCCCATCAGGATGGCGAAAGATCAACACCCCTTTACGGCTGGTTGTCAGCTGGAACCCGTCTCGTTTGAGCGCACTGATAAGGCGTCGGGCTGTGATGCTTTTACTGGCCGGTGGCAACTTCATATAGTAGCAGCTACAACCGGCTCTGTGAAGACAGTCACGAGTTCTGGGGGACCCTCAGGGATTGGCTCACCGTGTTTGATGAGGTCTTCCAGATAGGCTTCTACAGCCTCTCGGATATTGTGCAGCGCTTCTTCTGGAGTGTAGCCCCACGAGCGGCAACTCTTGAGAGCCGGAACGTAGACGTGATAGGCCATCGTACCGTCATCGAATGGATCTTCTTCGAGGACGACCTTGAAGACATAGGTCTTGCGACCGACCTTTTTGCGAATGCTGCGGCGCATATTCTCAGTATAGCGTTGGGACACCTGGGTTGCAAACTCCTTCACAAACTACAATCCCCACAATAGTGCGTTACTTCTACATCTGCACTGGCTCTTTCTTCTTTGGGGTGAGAATGTGAATCGCCTTGCCCAGCGCAGCTTCAGCAGCCTCCATCAGGCCCTCCGGCAGCGTCGGATGGGGATGAATGCTCAAGGCTAAGTCTTCGAGCGTCGCGCCCATCTCTATCGCCAGCACAGCTTCACTGATCAACGTCGAAGCCTCCGGGCCGACGATCTGCACCCCCAGGATAACTTTGGTCTCGGCGTCAGCAATAATTTTTATAAACCCATCGGTCTCCCCCATCGTCAGCGCCCGCCCCAGCGCCGCAAACGGGAATTTCCCGACTATAGTTTTATAGCCCGCCCTTTGCGCCTCGGCTTCGCTCAGCCCCGCATAAGCGATCTCCGGGTCGGTGAAGATCACCGCGGGCACGGTCTGCCAATCAGCAGCGCTCTTCAACCCGCAGACGGCCTCAGCCGCTACCAGCCCCTCGTGAGAGGCTTTGTGCGCCAAAAGCGGCGGCCCAGCAACGTCGCCGATGGCGTAGACGTGCGGGTTGCTCGTGCGCATCTGGGCATCTACTTTGAGAAAACCCCTCGCATCGGGCTGCACGCCCAATTTGTCTAAGCCTAAGTCCGGAGGAGTGTTCGGCTTGCGCCCGACACTGACTAAGACTCTCTCGGCTGTAAGCTGGACCTCGCCCTCTTGCGTCTGGACCGTAAGCTGCGCGCCATCCTTGCCCCTCTTGAGCTCTTTGGCTTGGGATTTGAGATAGATGTCCATCTTGAGCTCTTTGGCTTTCCGAGCGACAAGGCGCGTCAGCTCTGGGTCAGTGCCGGGCAGGAGATTCTCCAACATCTCGACGACCGTGACCTTGCTGCCCAACCTCGCGTAGACCATCCCCAGCTCTAGACCAATATAGCCGCCCCCGATGACAATGAGCGATTCGGGCAGTCTCTTGAGCGCCAGCGCGCCCGTCGAGTCGAGGACGATCTCACCGTCTATCTCCACGCCGGGGATGGTCATGGGCACGGACCCCGTCGCGATGATGCAGTCCGTGAACTCGATTGTCTGAGTGCCGTGCTCGCCCTCAACGAGGCATTTCTTGGCTGAGACGAACGTCGCCTTGCCCTTGATAATATTCACCCCGTTGCCCTCGCAAAGCTGCTTCACGCCCCCAGTCAGCCTCTTGACGACGCTCTCTTTCCAGGCTTGCAGGCGTCCTATATCGACCTGAACGTCCTTCACGGAGATGCCAAACGCCTCCGCACGCTTGATCTTTTCATAGAGATACGACGCGTAGATCAGCGCTTTCGACGGGATGCAGCCTACGTTGAGACAGATGCCGCCCAGCTCGTCTTTCTCGACGAGGGTGACGTCCTTGCCCAGCTGCGCGGCTCTAATAGCTGCGACGTAGCCCCCAGGCCCACCGCCCACCACTAACAGGTCTGTTCCTGTGGCGATCTCACCCACGACCATACAGAATCAGCTCCCTTGGTGAGAATCACGGAATGCACGGAAATCGCTGTTCCGTGCTCTCTGTGAATATTCTGTGCCTTCCGTGATTCAAAAGCTCAGAACCCTTTCAATGCCCTTCTTCACTCGGCCTGCGTCAGGCAGATAGTACTGCTCCATCGTCAGATAGGGGATGTGCGTGTCGTATCCGGTCACGCGCACTACTGGGGCTTGCAACTGCAAGAGCATTCTCTCGTTAATGAGCGCCGTCAACTCCGAGCTCAAACTGCACGTCCGAGGGGCTTCTTGTACGATCACGACCCGCCCCGTCTTGGCAACGGAGTCTAAGATCGTCTCGATGTCTAAGGGCGCCAACGTGCGCAAGTCTATCAGTTCGACGCTCACGTTCTCTAACTGCTCTATCGCCTGAAGACAGATTCTCACCATCGCCCCCCAGGAGATCACCGTGACGTCGCTGCCCTCTCGAATAATATGGGCTTTGCCGATGGGCACGGTGTAATCCCCCTCAGGGACTTCTTGTCGAAATGCTCGATACAGTCTCTTTGGCTCAAAGAAGATCACGGGGTCAGGGTCTCGGATAGCAGCGATCAAGAGCCCCTTGGCGTCGTAGGGATTAGAAGGGATGACGACTTTCAAGCCGGGTGTGTGAACATAGTACGCTTCCGGGGCTTCAGAATGATGCTCAAGCGCCCGAATGCCGCCGCCGTAGGGCACTCTGATGACCAAGGGGACATGGAAGCGCCCTCGTGATCTCCAGCGGATTCTAGCAGCGTGCGAGACGATCTGATCGAACGCCGGAGCCAAGAAGCCGTCAAACTGAATCTCCGCTACCGGCTTCAGCCCATTCAGCGCCATACCGATCGCTGTGCCCACAATCCCTGATTCGGCCAGCGGCGTGTCAATCGCTCGATCCGGCCCAAACTCTTGATAGAGCCCCTCGGTGACCCGAAAGACCCCGCCGTTGACCCCGACGTCCTCGCCCATCACGATCACCGTCGGGTCGCGGCGCATCTCCGTCTTCAGAGCGTCATTGATCGCTTGAACCAATGTCATCTGAGGCATAATAAGTCCACTCTTTCAGTAGCTGAGCACGGTCTTTATAGCTCGCACGCAGCGTCCGACGTCGGGCAGATAGTAATCTTCTAAGCGTGCTTGTGGGATGGCCGTATCTGGGCCGGTCACGCGCACAATCGGGGCTTTCAAATACTCAAAGGCTTTATCGTTGACCAAGGCCGCCAGCTCCGAGCCAAACCCACACGTCCGCGGCGCCTCATGCACAATGACGACTCGCCCTGTCTTCTTCACCGACTCGATCACCGTCTCAACATCCAGAGGAACGATCGTGCGCAGATCGATCACCTCGACGCTCTGGGGGGATATCTTCTCAGCAGCTCTGAGAGCGATGGGGACCATCGCTCCCCAGGCGATCACCGTGACGTCGGAGCCCTCACGGGCGACGCGAGCCTTTCCAATGGGAACAATATAATCTTCTTCGGGGACCTCAGCACGGAAGGCACGATACAGCCTCTTCGGTTCTAGATAGATCACGGGGTCAGGGTCTCGGATAGCAGCAATCAAGAGCCCCTTGGCGTCGTAGGGGTTCGACGGGATCACGACTTTTAGGCCCGGTGTGTGGGCGTAGTATGCTTCGGGGCTTTCAGAGTGGAGCTCTGGGCCGCGAATACCGCCACCGTAGGGCGCGCGGATGACCAAGGGGACATGGAAGCGCCCGCGGGACCTCCATCGGATCCGCGCTGCGTGCGAAACAATCTGATCGAACGCCGGAGCCAAGAAGCCGTCAAACTGAATCTCGGCTACCGGCTTCAGCCCATTGAGCGCCATGCCAATCGCTGTGCCCACAATCCCCGCTTCAGATAAGGGGGTATCAATTGAGCGATCCGGCCCAAACTCTTGATAGAGCCCCTCGGTGACCCGAAAGACCCCGCCGTTGACCCCGACGTCCTCACCCATCACGATCACCGTCGGGTCGCGACGCATCTCCGTCTTCAGAGCGTCATTGATCGCTTGAACGATATTGAGCTGAGGCATGGCTACTCTTGCGGCAGGTCGCCGCCGTGTTCAGCGAGATACTCTTTGAGCTCCCGCAGTTGTTCTTGGAGGTTCCACGGCATCTCGGCGTAGGTATACTTAAAGATCTCCTCGACGTCGCGCTTGGGCAGGGCTTCATATTGAGCGACCGCCTGCGCGATCTCGGCCTTAGCTTCCTCTAAGAGTTTGGCTTCGTCTTGCTCGCTCCACAGCCCTTGTCTCTCTAAGTAGAGCCTCAATCGCTTGATGGGATCTTTCTGCTTCCACATCTCGACTTCTTCGGCGGGGCGATAGCGCGTCCAGTCGTCGGCGGTCGTGTGATGTGACAGACGATATGTGACGGCTTCTATCAGGGTGGGGCCGCCGCCGGCGCGGGCCTTCTCTAAAGCGTCTTTGGTCACTTTGTACACCGCGAAGACGTCGTTGCCGTCGACCTGCACCCCTTCAAAGCCGTACGCAATGGCCTTCTGCGCGATGGTCTGGGAAGCTGTCTGTCTGGTGCGGGGCACCGAGATCGCGTACTGATTATTCTGGCAGAAGAAGACGACGGGGACCTGGAAGACCCCAGCGAAATTGAGCCCCTCATGGAAGTCGCCCTCAGACGTGGCGCCATCGCCGAAATAGACGATAACACAAGATTTCTCGCCCTTGAGCTTGGCGGCCCAGGCCGCTCCTGTGGCGTGGAGGATCTGAGTAGCGATGGGGACGCAGACCATGAAGTTTCTTATGCCCTCGGGAATGCGGTTGCCCTCTTCGTTGCCCCCCCAGAAAGTGAACAATTGAACCCAGCTCTGCCCGCGCATGGCCAGCACAGCGTGCTCCCGATAACTGGGGAAGACCCAGTCTTCGGGCTTGAGGGCGTAGGCACTGCCCACCTGAGCGGCTTCTTGCCCCAGTAAGGGGGCATAGGTGCCCAACCGCCCTTGTCGCTGTAACGCTAAAGCGCGCTCGTCGAAGGTGCGCGCCAGCACCATCCACCGATAGAGGGCTCTAAAGTCGTGGGGCTTGAGCCCCAGCTCGACGACATCGTTGGGGTTGGCCATACCTTCAGGGTCAAGGATCTGAATGAACGGAACCAGCGGCTCGCGCTGCACTGTAGCCTTGGCTACCATACTTAGGGTCTTCCTCCCTTGAGCAAGCTTTTGATGAAAAACTCCCCAGCACGATAGCTACTGCGCACCAACGGTCCAGCAGCGACGTAGCGAAAGCCCATCGCTTCGCCGATTTCTTTCCAGTGGGCAAACTTATCCGGGTGCACATACTCAACGACCTCGATATGGCGTGGGCTGGGGCGCAGATACTGCCCGATGGTGAGAATATCGACGCCGACGGCGCGCAGGTCGCGCATCGTCTGAAGGATCTCTTCATCGGTCTCCCCCAGGCCGACCATGATCGAAGACTTCGTATAGCGTGTGGGATCGAGTTTTTTGACGTTTTCTAAGACCGTCAGCGATTGGCGATAGGTGGCCCGGCGGTCGCGCACCTTTGGGGTGAGCCGTTCCACGGTCTCAATGTTATGATCGATGACATCGGGCTGGGCGTCGACGACCCTTTTCAGAGCTTCTCGATCGCCGCGGAAGTCGGGGATGAGCACCTCGACGAGCGTCGTTGGGGTCTTCTGTTTGATCGCTCTGATAGTCTTAGCGAAGTGTTCTGCGCCGCCGTCGGGCAGGTCGTCGCGGGCGACGCTGGTCAAGACGATATAATCCAAGCCCCACTCGCTCACGACTTGGGCGACCTTCCACGGCTCTAGCGGGTCAAGATAGCCGTTGGGGTGACCGCTGGTGACGGCACAAAACCGACAGCCGCGGGTGCAGACGTCGCCCATGAGCATTAAAGTAGCCGTGCCGCCGCCCCAGCATTCATGAACGTTAGGGCAGTGGGCCTCTTCACAGACGGTGTGTAGCCCGTAGCGGCGCAGCGTCTCTTTGATAGCGATATAGTTTTGGCCCGCCGGCGGCCGGATCTTGAGCCACTCGGGTTTGGTGCGCGTTGCGACCGCGATAGTGCCTCACTCCCTTGGATGTTCGAAGCTGCAAGCATTATAGGGAATAGGAGGAAGAGTTGCAACGGCTGGTAAGTCAGCAGTTAGATTGTTTCTTGAAGTGTTCTTGGAGTTCCTTAGGAAAGTTCAAATTTATATCGCAATGGTTGGACGAGCGACTCAAAGCTATGCCATAGAGGGTCTTGAGCAAGAAATTGAGCCAATCCCCCCTTCGTTATATCGTCTAATGCTCAAGTAGCTTCCCCTTCATCTACGAGTTAAAATACACGGGGGATCTCTTATGAAGGCCTTACAGCACAAGAGTGAGTTACTAGATCGCATCACCGTCGATCCTAAGGTGCTTCTTGGCAAACCAACAATCCGCGGCCTGCGCATCAGCGTTGAGCAGATCTTGCGAGCTCTAGCTGCAGGCGTTCCTGAAGAAGACTTGTTGAAGGACTATCCTGAGCTAGAGCCTGAAGACATCCGTGCTGCTTTGGCTTATGCGTCTGAACGTGTGGCTGAAGAAAAAGTTTTCCCTATAGGATAAGCGGTGAAACTTTTAGTGGACGTCGGCGTGGGGAAAGCTGTAGAGCAATGGCTACGGAACCAGGGGCATGACGTTTTAGCTGTACGAGACCTCGACCCACGATTGCCGGACTCTGCCATACTGAATCGAGCAGTTCTCGAACAGCGACTTGTAATTACGATGGACAAAGATTTCGGAGAGCTGGTCTACCGATCAGGCCAACCTCATGCTGGGGTGCTCCTCCTGCGGTTGGAAGAAGCCAATAGCCAGCAAAAGGTCAGCATTATAAAGAAGATATTTACGCGCTACACTCAGCAGCTTTTGGGTAATTTTTCTGTCTATCAGCGCGGCCGATTGCGAATCCGGCGTTAATGTATCGGGCCAGTCTCCAGCATATTTATCGCCAGCTGTTTATTGCCTACGGCCCCCAACATTGGTGGCCTGCCGACTCGCCGTTTGAAGTGATCGTCGGCGCAATCCTCACTCAATCTACCAATTGGCAGAACGTCGAACGCGCCATAGAGAACCTCAAAAAGCACAAAGCCCTCACAGCCCATAGGCTGCGCACCATCCCCGAAGAAAACCTTGCGGAGCTGATCCGCCCCGCTGGGTATTTTCGGCAGAAAGCCAAAAAGCTCAAAGCCTTCGTCGCGCATCTTCACGCTTATTACCAAGACAATCTCAAAAGAATGCTCTCCCAGCCGACGGCAAGACTGCGAGCTGAATTGCTCTCGATCTGGGGCATCGGCCCGGAGACGGCTGATTCGATCCTGCTCTACGCCGCCCATAAGCCGATCTTCGTCGTGGACGCTTACACCAAGCGCATCTTCGCACGCCTCGGATACGTGAGCGAGAAGATCTCTTACGACGAGCTTCAGCGATTCTTTATGGCTCAGCTTCCCCAAAGCGCCAAACTCTTCAACGAGTATCATGCGCTGCTTGTGCGCCATGCCAAAGAGATCTGTCGGCCTAAGCCCCTCTGCCAGCGTTGCGTGCTTATGCGTATCTGTCAGTCTTATCGGCGCAGCTCTTCAGCCTTGGGGAGATAGAACGCCGCGCCGTTTAAAGCCTTGAGGGTCTGCTCCGCCGGCCCACGCTCCTCAAACGCGAGATCAACACCACGCTCGCTTGCCCCCTCAGTGTCCATCAGCCCCGCGTCTGTGTCGTACCGCACATTCAGAGGGATATAGACGTTAAAGAACTTGCGCAGCTCGTTCCCGCGGTCGTCGTAGACGACTCCTTGATAGATGACAAACTGCAATTTGGGGCTCCAGAAGCGATAGCCGAACTCGACGGCTAATTTCGCGTAATTGCCCTCGCTCGTCTTGACGTAGATGACCGTCCCCTGGATCTTGCCGGTGTCGCCGTTACGCGCGTCGAGCTCTTGACGCGTCAACTCTGTCTTGTCGTAAACTGCGCTCTTGATCTTCGAGAAGGTGATCTCACCGAAGTCGAGCTGGTGGCTGAGCACCAGCGACTGCACCAAGGCGATGACAACCGCCAGGGCGATGGCCGCGCCTAACACCGTGAGCAGACGCCCATAGGTCAAGCCCCGCTTGCGTGGCTCGCTCATTTCTTCTCGATGCGCACAAACTGCTCAGTCACTTCGGTGACGACCCCGTCAATGCTCGCGTGATGCGCGACGCTCAACAGATTGAAATCATTGATCGGGCCGTCTAAGGGCTTTGCGACCGGATCGCCGATCTTAACCTTGTCCCCGACCTTGACGATGGGGATGCTGGGCTTGCCCTTGGGGCCATCTTGGTGCATGAAGATCTTGACCCGCGTCACTTGATCTCGGATATCTAAGAGATCTGCTGGTGTGGGGTGCCAGTCGAGATAGCGCTCCAAGCCCAATTTCCTCATAGCCTCAGGGAGCGTATCGTCCCAAGTCGGTGCCGGCTGGCCCGGCAAGGGACGCAAGCTCACTTGGTCGGCGACGTACTTGGCCGCTTCGATCACCAAAAAGCCGTTGGTCTTCTTGGTGACGGCGTGCTCGCCCACGTTGACTCGATCCCCCATCAGAGGGCCACCGTCGAGCACAGCGAGCTTATTATAGCGCGTCGTGTCCACGCCGATCATCGCTAAAATATCTATCAAATACGTGCCAACAGGAGCGAGCACGACTGTCTGTTTCGCGACCTCCCCGTAGACGTTAAAGTACTTCTCGGTGACGGGCTTGCCCTGAAAGAGCGCGCGATACATATTATAGACCGTCTCGACGTTGTTGACCGTCACCCCGACGTGGAGGGGGATCTTCCCAGGCGGCACCTCCAGCCCCGTCACAGCCTTGGTCAACCATTTCTCCTCGCCCATGCCGTAGATACTGGGCGTGTAGCGAATGTCGAAGCCGTACTTCTCTCGTAACGGCTCCAAAAGTTTCTTGTCTTTCTCTTTGGCCCCGATGAGGATCTGCTCAAACCCGAAGATCTTTTTCAGGGCCGCGAAGACCTCCACGAACGCATCAGCTTGGCTGATTAAGAGAATCTTATCGGCTTCGTAGCCGGGTTCGCCCTCCTCAGCGTTGACGATCAAGATCTTCGTAGGGGTGAGATATTTAAAGTACGTGGGGAAGCCTGCGCCCCCAGCGCCGATCAGCCCCATATCCCGGAAGAGCTTGACCGCGTCCTCTCGCGTCTGCACCGTTGTCACCATAGCGTGAGATCACCCTTTTATTTATCTTCAAAGCTTAATATGGGATCTTAGCGAGCACCGCGCGTGCTGCGGCGAGCGCTGCGCCTTTGAGAGCCTCGATGTCCGTTTCGCTCCCCGAAGGAGCGCTCACGAAGATCGCGACCAAGAGCGCTCCGTTCTGCCAGAAGAGCCCTACGCCATCGGGTTCGGGAGCCAGCTCCGCCGTGCGCCCGTCTAAGTCTACGGATTCCGTCTGGGCGCCCTGAAGCAACAGATCGCGTGCCTCTGAGATCTTTGTCGGGTCTTTAAATTGAAAGATCGTTATGCCCAGGCGCTCTATTTTCCCGCTCCAGGGGCCGCCGGGCGCAGGCGTGTAGAACGCATGGGAAGAGTACGCTTCTCCGGGGAAGGCCGGCTCGATGCGCGCCTCTTTCGTCACCAAGATAAAGCCCTCAATCGCGTCAGGGATGAGCGTCTCTGGTGCCGGCCCAGCAGGTGGGCTCGACCCCATCAAGAAGACGACCCCAGCAATAACTACTACAGCGACAGCAACGAAGACCCACAGAATCGGATTGTTCATGGCTTAATCTTAAAGCAGACACACCCTGACCGTCAACTCCATTTGCTGAGCCCGGCAAATCCCGCTAGAATACTCAGCGAAAATGGATCGCTATATTGCGTTGGCTATCTTTATTGCTGCATACGGGTTATTCGTGCTCCTTCCCAGGCGTCGCTCGTGGGTAGCTGTGGCTGGCGCGCTGGTGCTCATGCTCTCAGGGGTCGTCTCCCCATTGTTGGTCTTTGTAGGAGAAGGCGCCAAAGAATCTCTCATCAGCTGGAACGTGATGGGGATCTTCGTGGGAACTTTAATCTTAGCGGACTTATTTATCTGGTCGCGGGTGCCTCATTACGTCGCTGAAAGATTAGTGAATAGATCGCGCAGCGTCTGCTGGGCGATGGTAAAAGTCTGCGCGTTTTCTGGGTTTCTCTCGATCTTTGCCGAGAACGTTGCTGTCGTATTAATTGTCGCGCCCATCGCGTTTGCGCTCGCAGAAAAGCTCAAGATAAGCCCCGTCCCGTTGATCATTGGGGTTGCGATCTCGTCCAACCTCCAAGGGACGGCGACGCTCATCGGCGACCCAGCGAGCATGATCTTCGCCGAGTACACCAACTCTTCGTTCAATGACTTCTTTTGGTACAAAGGGCAGGGGCTTGGTGTCTTCTTCGCTATTCAAGTGGGCTTTTTGACGTCGCTGCCTGTGCTCTATGGGGCGTTTCGCCATCTCAATCAGAAAGTCGAGGTTGTCGCCGAAGAGCGGGTCATCAGCTGGGGGCCAACGATCTTCTTGGCGACGATGATGCTGGCTCTTGCGGCAGCGTCGTCGCTGCAGGCACACGATCTCTTGGGGGCGATCTGTATGCTGTGGGGGCTGGGTGGGCTGATCTGGTACGAACTCTTAGGGCGCAACGACCGCCAGCGCTTCCCCGATACCCCTTGGCAGATTCTCAAAAGGCTCGACTGGGACTCGGCGTTCTTCTTGATGGGGGTCTTCACGCTCGTTGGGGCTTTGGTCGAGAAGGGCTGGATCGATCTCTTTGCTGAGTGGCTCAAGTCGGTGCTTGGCGCGAACTTGCTCGTCTCGTATATTGCGATTATCTTCCTCTCTATGCTGGTGTCGGCGTTTGTCGACAATATCCCCTATTTGATGGCGATGATTCCGCTGGTGATGAAGCTGGCTGCTCCGGGGGCGGGGCAGGAGGCCCTGCTCTTTGGGCTGTTAATAGCTGCGAGCTTAGGGGGGAATATTACGCCCATTGGAGCGTCGGCCAACATTGTTGGAGCGGGGCAATTGCGTCAGCGCGGGCATATTCTGGGGTTTCGGGAGTTTGGGAGAATTGGGCTGCCGTTTACGCTTGCGGCGACGATCCCCGCCGCGATCTTTCTGTATGTGCTCTGGGTGATCTTCTAGCTCGCTTTGCTGTACAATAGCAGAGCTGATGAGGCCCTCACCCCGCCCTGCAGGCACCCCTCTCCCGTAGGTGACCTACGGGAGAGGGGCTGGGGGTGAGGGCCGAGGAGGACATACTATGGACGCTCCCACTCCATCACTGGGTCGTCGTCTGTGGCATCATATCTATTCGCGGATGCTGACGGGCGTAGTCTTTGTCGTGCCCCTCATACTGACTATCTGGGTCTTGCAGCTGCTCTATAATCTCCTAGACGGCCCGTTGCGCTCGCTGCTTAACGCCATGCTTCGCTACACCCTGAGATGGGAATTGCCCTCTGGCGTTGGGCTGGTGCTGACGCTGCTGGCGCTCTATGTGACGGGGATTCTGGCGACGAACATGCTGGGCCGAAGATTTTTGGAGTTCTGGGAGTCGCTGCTCCAGAGGATGCCCATCGTCAACAGCATCTACAACGCCGCGCGACAAGTCGTCCGGACACTCTCCCAGCCGCAGGAGCAATCATTTCAACGAGTCGTCTTGATCGAGTTCCCCTCCAAGGGCCTGTGGACGATAGCATTTCAAGTGGGCACGATCCAAACGAGTGACGGGCGCCACTGGGTGCGGGTCTATGTGCCGACGACCCCCAATCCTACGTCGGGGTTTCTGCAATTTCTTCCCAAGGAGAGCGTGCAGTTCACTTCCATCCCTGTCGATGAAGCGCTGAAGATGGTGGTCTCCGGGGGAATTTTAGCGCCGGAGCGCTTGGGACTAGAGAAGATCGATCAGAGTTCGTAGCGCTCGAACAGCACAGAATTGCTGATGATACCCAGAGGGTGAGCCTATTTGCTTATAGCTTAGAGAGGAGCTAATCTAATGCTGTCAAAGGGAGGAGAGAGTCATGTGCCGCATTATCCTTGCCGGTGTGATCTGCTTAGGGATTGGAGGAATTGTGAGCGTGGTCCCTGCACCAGGGCTTCAAGAGCAATGGGTAGTTCGGGTTCCACAAGAGTACACGACCATTCAAAGCGCCATCGATGCGGTGCGCGAGGGTGGGATCGTGCTGATCGACTCTGGGACCTATCGCGAGAATCTACAAGTGACAAAGAACGTAAGGCTGATTGGGGCCGGCCAGGCTCAAGTGAGCCTGTATGTCTTCGACGAGCAAGAACCTGCTGTATCTATAGAAACCCTTCAATCTGCTCAGGTGTCCCTTGAGGGCTTCACCATTGGAGATCCCAGTCGCCAGCAAGTCATCTCCCTCTCCTCCGGGATCTGCGTAGGTGGCCCTGTACAACTCACCCTTAGACAGCTTATCATAGCCGGCCATAGCACGGGTGTGGAGATCGAAACAAAGTTAGCCCATATAGTCTTATCAGAAGTTCTTCTTACTCACAATAAGTTTGGGGTGTCCTCGACCTTGGGAGACCCCTATCTTGTTATTCAAGACTCTACCATCAAAGAGAATGAGATCGGTATAATAGCAAGATTAGCCACGGGGACAGTACGCTTGTATCGGAGTATCCTCTCGACAAACCATAGCGCCGCTATAGTCCTCACAGGCGGCTACTTTGGAGGCATCATGGGAGACATCCAAGAGAACAAGATCACAAACAATGGCACAGGGATCTATTTAGGGTTTGAAGCTCTTATAGACTTCAAAATGTATCCGCAGCTTCTTGGCACAATAGACCCACCTGTGGTTTTCTTCAGTAATAATGAGATTACAAATGAGATTACAGACAACTCAACATATGGCTTGGCTATAGTCGATCCAGCATGTCCTGTAGACTTACTCTTGCGCAGTTTGATCTTCGTTAAGGATAGGAGTGATCCTATAACTTTCGTTGGAATCAAAAACCAATTTATTCGCAACGGTCAAGACCTCTGCCCCGCGAACTACCCCTGGCCGCCGGGGTTTCGGAAGTGAGGGGTAGTGAGGTGATGATAAAATGAAGCTACTCGATCTGGTGCCAATCTTATTAGGTATACTTCTCTTGCTGAGAGGTGAGCTGATGCCAGAGAAAGTCCAACGAGAGTGGCAGGTGCCTGGTGATTTCCCCACTATCCAAGCGGCTATCGAGGCTGCCCAAGAGGGCGACACGATCCTCGTTGCCCCCGGTACCTACCAGGAGCACGTGGTTATCAGTAAGGGTCTGACCCTGCAAGGAGCGGGGCCGGATACGGTTTTGGAAGGCGAGCCGAGCGAGTTTGAACTCTTTATGGAAGAGCCTGAAGAGCCTCTTAAAGAGTCCCCTAAGTTTCTGTTTCACGCATCAATTCAAGGGAGAACAATGCAGGCACCTGAGGTAAAGGAGCCAGCCATAGTAATCCAAGCTGGACGGGTACATATTCGGGGTCTGCAGATTCGCCCTCAGGGCTTGCAGGTTGATCTACCACCCTGGGAGTCTCCTCCTCCTGTGCCGCGCCCACTGCGAGCAGGGATCGTGGTAGAAAGAGGGGCAGAAGCCCTCGTAGAGCGGGTGATCATTCGTCATGCTCACTATGGGGTCGTCGTCAAGCGCGGAGCTTCGCTCACCCTGCGCCAGAGCATCCTGCACAACTGGGCTAGAGGCTTGCAGATTTGGGGGACAGCCACGGTAGAGGATAGCTCTATACACAACGAAGATATTTACGAATCTGAAAGCTCAGAGGTGGCAGTTCTCATTGAAGAAGGACAGGTGTTTCTCCGCCGCAATCGGATTTCTATCTTCCATATTGCTGACCCCTATGAAAACCCAGCTCACCGCCTTGGAGATTTTAATGATGGAGCAATACAATTCTATGGCAGCGAGATTGTGCTCGAGGGCAACCAGATCGTTGGTGATTTTAATTACGGCATATCGGTCTCCAAAGGTAAAGCCTTGATCCGGGACAATCTCCTGATCTATCGTGGGGGAAATAAATTTAGCACTGGTCTCGAGATAAGATCTGCTGAAGCGACTGTGGAGGACAACATGGTGATTGGGCTAATGCCCCATGGAGTAGGGATTCAAATAAATCCGGAAGCTCAGGTCGTACTCAAACGGAATCGCCTGAGCCAAAACGGGATCGGGGTTGAGATATCAAGTGCAGCAGCCCAGCTTATCGAGAATGAGATCTATGCAAACAGAACGGGGATTCAGTTGACCCCCCACGAGGAAGCCGATACCTTTGCTCAAGTTGAATTAGCGAGCAACAAGATCAACCAGAACGAAGAATGCGGGATTGCAGCTCAAAGCTCTCGGTATGTGAGAGGCCAGAAGGTGTATGAGATATTCAGGGGGCAGCTTGAGGGCGAAGGGAACGAGATCGAGGGCAATCTAAGAAGTGACCTCTGCCCATCCGACTACCCCTGGCCGCCAGGGTTCAGGAAGTTATAACTTGCTTTGGGAGACAGCGCTGGCAAGAAGTAGCCCTTAGAGTTCGTAGCGCTCGATAAGCTTTTTCTCCTCCCCCGTGATCTCCGCGCGGATCTCAAAGTATTCCGCTAGCCCAGAATGCTTGAGCTTCTCTTTTAAGAGATTGTCAATCTGAAAGATCCCCGCGGAGTTGGACATTTTTATTGCAATACAGATGGGGCGCCTCTCGCCCTTGCGCAGCTGCACGTCTTCAATAGCTAATGCTGAGACGGCGTGAATGGTTGTCGAGCCCGCTTGGAACGGAATGCGCGCTCGGCCCTCTTCCATGTCTAAAGCATCGGCGATCTTGACCACCCCGGCCTCAACAGTCAACGGCTCGACTTCGGTCTCGTGGGCGTAGACCACGTGCAGCACTTCCGAAGTGATAATCGCGCGCTCGCGCTCCGGATAGATATCTTTTAGAAGATCGGGCAACAGATCGGCAGCTAACGCAACAGAGAACGGCTCGTGATTCGTGCGATGGACGATGTGCCCGATATCGTGTAAGCATGCCCCAAGCACGACGATCACCTCAGCGTCGTCTTTGGTGAGCTTGTGATCCCTTTCGACGCTCGGTTGCACGCCCGCTTCCGTGAGCATACGCAAGAGCTTCAGAGCGAGATTCGCTACTATTCTGATGTGCACCGGGCCGTGATCGTTGATCCCCAGCCGGTCAATGGCGTTGATGTTCGAGCAGTACCAGTATGTAGTGAGGGTGACGTTGGCGTTGACGCGGGCGACGACGGCCTCAAGCTTCTTGTTCTCTTTGACAGGGACGTTGAGCATCATGAGTGCTTATCGCTCTGCTGGATGCGCCGGAGCCGTTCTACTCCGCCGATCTCCTCGATGACGCGGACGACGCTTGGGGGCACGTAGGTCTTCCACTCGTCTCCCTGGAGCATGAGCTCTCGAATTTTTGTGCCATCCCACTGGGCGCGCTCGACGTAGGGCAGCGGGCGCACGGTGATGCCGCCCTCGGCAAAGAGCTGCTGCACCAAAGAGTTATTAGAGTAGACGATCTCAAACGGCGGGGTCAGACTGCGAATGTGCGCGACATAGAGCGAGTTGCGCTCGATGTCTTCGATGGGCAGGACGTACGTCGTGATTGAAGGCTTTAGCTCGTGGAGCGCTTTGGTGATCATCATGATGCGTTCGCCAGCGGTGAAGGGGTCTTTGAGGGTATGGCTCTCTTGAGCTGAGCCGATGGCGATAATCAATTCATCGATCTCTCTGCTCTCACAGATCTGTTTAATGACGGCGTGGTGGCCGTTATGATAGGGCTGGAAGCGTCCCAAAAATAGGCCACGTTTGGTCTTCACGGCGATCCCTCTCCTTGCCCTTGGGGCACCCCTCTGCGCACACCCTCACCCCCATCCCCTCTCCCCTCTGAGGGAGAGGGGGGCAAGGGTGAGGGGCTTGGGGGGGAGGGGTGAGGGGAAATCAAGAACTGTTCGACAGCCTGCACGACTCTTTCAGCGTTGGGCAGCCCCTCGTCGCCCATCTCGATGATGAGAGCGTCGTTGGCAGTGACGCGAAAGACCCCATCGTGACCCGGCTTCAGCGTCACCGCTTCGACTCTATCGGCGTATCTCTCTAAAATCTTCTGTGCGGCTTCCAGCGCCGGCTTCAGATACATACACTCGTCGCAGTATTCGATAATAACCGTAGGCTTGAGCATAGCATGAGTATTGTACAAGGCGCATGCTGGCCCGTCCAGCACAGAGCAGGTATAATTTTATTGAGGTGATCTGCATGCTCAAGTACGGCGATCAAGCACCAGACTTCCAGCTCAAAGGCGTGGACGGCAAGATCTATAAGCTCTCCGATTATAAGAACAAGAAGGCCGTCGTGGTGATCTTCAGCTGCAATCATTGTCCGTACGTCAAAGCCTACGAAGATCGCATGATCGCGCTTGCACGCGAGTACGAGCCCCAGGGCGTGCAGTTTTTAGTTATTAACTCCAACGACCCAACCAAATACCCCGAAGACAGCTTCGACAATATGATAAAGAGAGCCAAGGAGAAGGGCTATCCGTTCCCGTATCTGTATGATGAGACCCAACAGATCGCCAAAGCCTACAGCGCCCAGCGCACCCCAGAGGTCTTTCTCTTTGATTCAGCTATGAAGCTGCGCTACCACGGCACTATCGACGATAACTACGAAGACGCAACAAAAGTGACCAAGCGCTACTTGAAAGACGCGCTCGACGCCGTGCTCGCCGGGAAAGACCCTGGGCTGAAAGACACCCAACCCGTCGGGTGCACTATCAAATGGAAGTGAAGCGTCTTTCGACCGCCGCCCAGTTGACGACGTTCCACCACGCTTGAACGTAGTCCGCCCGGCGATTCTGATATTTGAGATAATAGGCGTGCTCCCAGACGTCGATCCCTAAGATGGGGATCTTGCCCTCCATGAGGGGGCTGTCTTGGTTAGCTGTTGAGTAGACTTCGAGCTTTCTATCTGGAGTGAGCACGAGCCAGGCCCAGCCGGAGCCAAACCGCCCCAACGCCGCCTCCGTGAACTTCTCTT
>FWWM01003954.1_pt1 | contig 35508 bp, 46 predicted proteins | sample 2228351 | NCBI WGS metagenome assembly FWWM01 (sample SAMEA103939774, study PRJEB20133) | metagenome
CCAAGCTAATGACATTCACAGCAATAATCAGAGGGCTGATCAGGAGGAGGGAAATGGAGAAAAGACAAAGCAGCACAGTGGCGTGAAAAAGGCGATTTGCTACATTGCTTAACACATATTCGCGGCTGACGAGAAAGGGACAGCGCCTTAACCGTAGCAGAAGACTTTTAAATGGCGCGGAGTTGATATTTATGGCAAAGGTGGCTGTTGTGGTGGTGTCTGACGACGAGAAGTTCGACTTAGCTTTAATGTTCGCATACCGTTCATATATAAATAAGAGGTTTTCAGATCTTAAAGTGCTCTTTTTCGGCCCAAGCCAGAGAAGGTTGGCGAAACTCGAAGGGGAAAATTTGAAAATTTTGTCGGAGCTCGTGCAAGCTGGCGTAGTCGACTCGGCGTGTGTTAGATACGCAGAAAACTGGGGTCTTTCTGAAGAGATTACGAAAAGGGGCGTGAGGCTTGCCTCCTTTGGTGAGAGACTAGCCGCGTTGTTAAACGACGGATACTACACAATTACTTTTTAACGTGTATTACGTCGCAAAAGCCAGCCAGCTTTTTATAGAGAGCGGGACGAAATTCCAACGCGATATAATATGGGCAATGGGCGTCATGAAATTCGCCGCGGCCAGGGCAAACGCCGAATTAGGCTTGTTGAGCTGGGAGAAGGCGTATGCAATTATGGATGTGGCGAGGGAGATTATGGAGGGGCTTCACGACGGGCGTATTGTCGTAGACGTCTTCCAGACGGGATCTGGCACGGGGCTTAACATAAATGTAAACGAGGTAATTGCGCAGAGGGCTTTGGAGAAATTCGGCATCTCCCTCCACCCCAATGACGACGTAAATCTCGGCCAGTCCTCAAATGACGTAGTGCCAACTGCCATAAGGCTCGCGGTGATTAAGGCATGGAGCGATAAACTGAGGCCAAAGCTAATTAAGTTAATTGACGCGTTAGGCGCCAAGGCGGAGGAGTTTAAGACTGTTGTGAAGGCGGGGCGGACGCATTTAAGAGACGCCTTGCCCGTCACCTTCGGCCAAGAGCTCTCAGGATACCGCGACGCTTTCGCCAGAAATCTCAAGGCCCTTGAGTCTTTGGGGGAGTTTGTAAAGGAGGTGCCAATAGGCGGCACTGCGGTGGGAACTGGCGTGAACACGCACCCCTCCTTCGGGGAGAGGGTTGTGGAGATTATAAACGCCGAGACGGGCTTGGCGATAAAGAGGGGAAACCCCTTTACTGAAATGAAGCTTTTGACAGATATCCTCCTCTTCTCCGGCGGCTTGAGGGCGCTGGCTGTGGATCTGTTACGGCTCTGCCAAGACTTAAGGCTTATGTTCTCCGGGCCTTACACAGGCTTGGGGGAGATCGAACTGCCCTCGCAAGAGGAGGTGCCCGGCTCTAGCGCCATGCCGGGCAAGACTAATCCCGTCACGCTTGAGGCTACAATGCAAGCCGTTGTTTACGTGCTGGGGCTTGACGAAACAGTGAAATGGGCCGCGTCGCTTGGGGAGTTCGAGCTGGCCATGGGGATACCTGTGGCCGGCTGGGCCACGGTAAGGGAGGTGGAGGTGCTGGCCGAGGCTTTGGGGAAAATTACTGATCTCGTGATTCTGAATATGAAGCCTAAAGTGGACATCATGAAGAGTTACGCCGAGAGATCCGCGGCGCTAATCACTTTACTCGCGCCGATAATGGGGTACGACAAGGCCAGGGAGGTGGCGGGGAGATCAATTAGAGATGTGTTGAGAGAAATGGGATTAGACGAGTCAGAAATTGAAAAATTGCTTGATCCCGCGAATTTGACTACTCCAGGTTTTAAGGTTAGGCGACGGCATAAAAACGGCTCTCAGAGCTAATTCGACTCTCCTTTTCCCCACTCTCGCCGATGTTAGATGTGAAGTGATGTAATTATATGCCAAGCCTTTAATGCAGAAAACTGCGCCCCCTCTGGTTTACCAAACATTTAAAAAGGACGCCAAAGCCGCAATCTGTATATACAAATGTCAGCTGGGTTTTATTCAATGTTTAAATCTAAGCGCATTTCCATCAGCCTCAGGCGTCGAATAGGGCCTAAGGGGAAATCCATTAAACCTTTAAAGAACTGCCACTCCCACCACGCCCCGGGCCGGGCATAACTAATGGGCCAAAGGCTGTGGAAGCCCCTTTGGGACGGAACCGGCTATGGGGTTGATAGTCCCGGGCTCTCTGCGGGAGGAGTAAACGCGTAGCCGCATCCCGGAGGCACCTGGGGCGAAAAGGGAACGTAATTAACCGCCTCGTAGTTTTAAAATGTAATTATACGCCGAATACGCGGCTATTGCGCCGTGGGCGGCGGCTATTTGAATTTGTTTAAACCCCCTCGGCATTGCAGATGTACAATCGCCGGCGGCGAATAAACCCGGTATATTTGTCTCCATCGCCTCGTTTACTTTAACGTATCCGTCGTCGGTTGTAATTAGGCCGATCCTTTTAAAAAACTCCGCAGGCGGCTCCGCGCCGATTTCTATAAAAATTCCGTCTATTTTCAAAACCCCCTCCTCGCCGGTATCCGTCCTTTTTATTACAGCCTCTCTAAGCGCCTTATCGCCACGCAACTCTTTTACGATTGTATTCCACAAAATTTCAATTTTCTCGTGGTTTAAGAGCTTCTGATAATGCGGCTGAGCCCTCAGTCTATCCCTTTTGTGAATTAGATATATTTTTGAGGCGTAATTTGTGAGCAATAAGGCGGCTTGCGCCGCGGCGTCGCCGCCGCCCATGACGGCTACCACTTTATCTCTAAAGAGGGGTGCGTCGCAAGGGGCGCAGTAACTCACCCCTCTTGCGTTAAACTCCTCCTCCCCTGGCACGCCTAGTTTTTTCCTACGCTCCCCAACGGCGATAATCGCCGTTAAGCTACGAAAATCTCCGCTGTTCTCCGTCTTAATAACAAAACTACCGCCGTCTCGCCGAATATCCTCTACCTTATCCAATAGGATGGAGACGCCGTATTTCCTAACGTGAGATTCAAATACTCTGGCTAACTCGGGGCCTTGTACGCTTCGGAAGCCGAGGTAATCCTCGATTAACCCCGCCTTTGTTAACTGACCGCCTACATCTTCTGTTATAATAAGTGTATTTAAACCGAAACGTGTGGCGTACATAGCGGCTGCAAGCCCTGCGGGACCTCCCCCCACTATAATTACATCTAACAACTGGCTCCCAACGGCTTCTAGGACGTCTTGGGCCAACGTGATTCTCCTTAAATCAAGTTTCACACACTTACCACGTTGTGTAGATATAAGGATCAATTTATCGCGATTTCAATTGGCATTAAGCGCTTTGTATACATATAATGTAAAGACAAAACTTATCAAAAATATTTTTATAAAATTCATTTATTTAATACTTATTAAAAAAGTAAATTATTAATATAAAAACTAATAAACTATCTAGTGGTGGTGCGGCATTCCTTGCGGCCCGTGTTTTAAGTAATGCTCTGGGTTTTTTTCAAATGCTTCTTTACACAGAGAGGAGCAGAAGTAGTACACCTTCCCCTTATACAAAGTTTTATACCTTGCCGTGGAGGGATCTACCTCCATGCCGCATACTGGGTCAATTTCTTTGTGCATAGATAATAAAAAAGTGTTTATTTTAAAAAATTAATGTTCAACCTCGCCGAGGTACTTACCGTGCCAACTGTGGAACCAGACAGCGCCGTTGTAGCCGTTTACGCTGAGCATTTGCATATCGCCGCCTATTTTAAAGTGGAAGGTGTAATAGCCGGGGAAGACGTACGCCTCTTCAATCTCGGCGCCTGGGAAATATTTAGCCAACCACCTCTCAGCTATAGACCTCGCCTCCTCTTCTGTAATCCTCATTGGAGCTCCGTACCACATCATTGACTGCGGCTCTGGGTGTATAAAGCCGTTGGGAAATACTAAAATTTCGTATTGAGGCTTCTCGCCGATGCCGATAATTACGTAGTAACTGTTACTATATTTCTCTATAGAAATTACATCGTACCCGGTCCTTTGTTTTACATACTCCCCTACATTACTGTCATTGACATTGGCTATGCCGCCCCACCAACCCATCATTGGACAGCCGCCCATCATGCCGCCCCACCAATTAGCCTCACTCCCCCAGCCATATGTTGGACCTCCCCACATTGCCTGTGTGAATACCACTATAGCTACTATAGAGGCTACTACAATTGTTATCGTCACCACCTTTAGTATTGTATTTTTGTTTTCCATGTCTGTATTTGAATTCACAAGTGTATATACCTCCCGTGAAACTCTCAGGCGGAACTAACGGCGTACAGACATAAACTCTTTTAATAAACATTGTTTCACTTCTGTGAGACTCGTCGTTTTAATAGCACTGGCGGTTATCACAGCGTTTTTACTGGATTATGTACACGTCAAGATCATGTGCCCATTTTGCCCATTTCCATCGACCATGCTACCCGTATTTGCCCTTCTGACTATTCTTACGGTTGCTGTATTCTACTTTTTCCTATACGGATTTAAACCTGTCAAGACGCAACCCCAGGGATTGTACTTTATAATCGCTAACTTGTTAAGGGAACCCGAGCGGTCTATTTACATAAAGGTGTATGAAAAGGGGGGCGAGGCCCAACTTTCAGAGGTGGCTAAAGAGCTTGGCTTAAGAAAACTAAGAGCTTGGAGGGCCGCCCAAAGGCTGGCGGAGAAAAAACTCGTGGTTTTAGATAAAAAAGCTGGTAGGTTAGTGGTGAGGCTGAGGCCCCTTGAAGAGCTGTCTGTACAACCAATAAACCGCCAGAATTATAAACGCGATAAACAGAACGAATAGTATAAAGCCAAATATCATCCATAGAAATCCCCACCACCCCATCCCCGGCCCCCACCATCCGCCCCACCAGCTGCCGCACATTGGACACTGGGCGTATGCAAATATAGTCAGCCCAAGCATTATTCCCACTAACAGTATTGGAGTTCTCATAGGCATGAATTACCAGTAATAATATAAATGCTCTCTGAAAATGCCCTTCTGTAAGGGTTTCACCACGTTGAAACAGAGATTTCACATAATTTATATATTATGGGGTTTTCTCACAACATATGGCTCAAAGAAGATATCGTGTAAAAAAAGCTGGGTACCGTAAATACGTCTTTCTTGTCGCCGCTGTTGTAATAGCAATCTTGTCCGTCGTGGTAGCGATCTCGGCGCTAGAACTAATTAGCATTAAAGGCGGCGTTACCAATTACACCGCAACAAAGGCACTCTTTTACTACTCTCCGCCGTGTGGCTGTTGCGATATTTATTTGCCAAAATTAAAATCTCTTTTAGACATTGAGATAAAGGCTGTGTCTCCAGATGAGTTTTTAACGCTAAAAAGAGACATGGGTATTCCAGAGAGCTTGCAGTCATGTCACACAATTGTCATTAACGGCAAGTATATCGAGGGTCACGTTCCCATATTGGCCGTCGCCGTTTTTGTCAACGGCGGCTTTGGAGAAGATGTGAAAGGGCTAGCCTTGCCACATAGAGAGACAGATCCCAATACGTGGGAGGGGCCAGAATATTACGTTGTGTATAAAAACGGCACTATATGGCGCGTCTACTCTTAATTATATTAATTTTAGTTATAGTCTTAAAGGCAAGCAATGTCACTGTAGTATACTTCTGGTAACCCGGATGTCTAGGTTGTAAATATATGGAGGAGGTTGTATTTCTCGATCCCAAAGTAAAGTCCTTTCTTTCAAATATAAATTTCGAAAAGGTAGATATACGTGTAGTACAATCTATAGAGGGTTATATAGAGAGAATCGTAGTAGCACAGGGAGTAGCCTTGACATATATAAACGGCACATTTAAGGCATCAGGTAATTTACAAATGCGAATACTAGAAGTTAATAATTACGGCCGTATCCCTATTATCGGCACGCCTACTATTGTCGTTTTAGAGGTGGTGTCGGGGAAAAGATACATTAAGGGTTATCTCCTTGGCGCTTTGCCGCCCGATAAATTTCTTCTGTTTTTAAACGCTTCATTAACAAGAACAGAAATTGGCAAAGAGGCGGAAGATTTTCTACCTATAGTCCTCCTATTTGTCGTTGTGCTGGGCGTAGCGTCTGCCATATCGCCGTGCGTTGTGCTACCCCTTGCAGTGGCTACTTCAAGGAGAAGGCTGGCTTATTTTTCCATTGGAGGTTTTTCGGGTTATGTCGCTTGGTCAGCTGCGTTGACTCTGTTCGGGTCGCCTATTGTTCTAGACAGATATCTCTCCACAGTTCTAATAATCCTACTAGGGGTTATGTACTTAATAGGCGCCCGAGGGCCTTATTGGAGAGTACAAACTTTTTTCCACAGAGTTGCGAAGGGATCTGACTTTCTCGCCGGCTTGTTTATGCCGTTTATATCGCTTCCTTGTTTTATCCCCCTTTTCGGTATCGCCGGCGTTTTATCAATGGCGTTATTCGCCTCCCCTATGGAGAGGTTTTTGACTTTTTTCCTATTTGGCGCTACGCATACACTAGTAGTCTCTTTAATAAGCGCCATATTGAAATTACACAAATACCATGTATACATAACCCCGATTTTAATCGTCATGGCTTTACTTTTACTATTTATCTAAAGGCGCACCAAGAGGTTACATCAGCAACGCGAGGAGAGCCTCAATAGCGTGACTAAAAGTTCGGAACAAAGGGGCTTATTGATCGCGAGGCGCTGTTAAAAGTCTTGTACTGTTTCGGCAAAGCGTAACTTAGAGTTGGGAGTAGTTAAGAGGTAGGCCGACCGCCACGTGGACTCAAGGGGCCGCCGGGCTGGGCTCGGGGTTATGCGAACACCTGCCTAGCCTCCATGGGCGGCCGCAGGTATCGTACCGGCGGCTTAGGCGACGCCGTCTGTAGTTGCCATCATCTGCGTCAAGCCCTGACGGAGAAGCCGCGCGGCTTTTCGGGACATGTCGAAAGCATTACCGTCAAAAATCGTACGTAAAAAAGGCGAGAATTCCGCAAAGAGATTTTTGTACTCCGTCTTATCGCTGATCGGCCTCGTGATATTATGGCGCCTTGGCCTCCTCTGATCTGTTGCCCCTATTTCCTCGCGGCGTTTATCTTGGCGCATAACGTCGTCGTGTTCGCGCTGTTGGCATCTATGCCTAGATCCTTAGGCTACGCTACTTTATTCGCCGTCGTCGCGATGTTCACATTAATAGCGATCTTGTTGCCGCCGGCTGCCCTGGCGGGGTTCGTCTTGTTTGCTCCGTTGAAGCTATCGGCGTACGTCCTAGCCGTGGGGAGGAGTATAAAGATGGGAGTAGTTGTGCTGATAATATCGGCGTTGTTAGAGGCGCGCGTGATAATGGATGCGTGCTCCACCGCCCATTAGCGCCCTCAAATGTCGATTTATGCCATGCCGGCGGCAACGACTGCTGTAATTATTGTTTTAGGCAGGATCTAATTCGTCTTTAGGGCGTAGGCTGGAGGACTATCTATATCTGGCGGCGCGTTATTGTGCCGCCAGCCTTACCAGTAAAGTTTCGACGTCTATAGCGCCTTTCGTCTTGGCCAGTAGCTCGCGGTCTTGCGTCACCAAGACTAGTCCGGAGGACTCCGCCACGTAGGCGTAGCTGGCGTCGTAGAAGGTCAAGCCCCGCTCCACGGCCACCCTCAAGACCTCGTCTAGGGGCGGGTCCTCCAACACCTTGAAGCTGGACAACACCTTTTTCAAATGCCGAGACGCGGCGGCCCAGTCCACTCTCCCGAGCCTCGCCTCTTTCCACAACGCGTTGCCTGCCTCGTATATGGTCAAGTGCAGAATGGCCAGTTTCTCCCTATGTTTGATCCACTTGTCGTAATGGGCCGCGAGGGCGTATAGCGCGGAGGCGTCCACTAGGTACTCAACGGGCATTTCGCGCCTCCCTCACCGCTTCCACCCACTCCCTCTCCGAGATGCCCGACAGCGCCCTCCTCAGCTCCTCCAGCGATTTCGCGAGCTCCTCTTCCTCGCGCCTTTTGATCTCTTCCTCCAGCGCCCTCTCGACCACCCTCCTGATATCTATACCCAGCCGTTTGGCCTTCTCCTTCAACTCCCTCCTCACTCTTACGCTGATGATGACTGACACGAGCTAATACGCATATGCGTATATAAGCTTAACGTATACGATAAACGTAATCTAGCGCAAGACGAAAAGCCACGATACGCCAAAATTTCAAGCGCTTTCAGTCTCACAGCGACGGCGCGATAAGATGGCGCCATTGCACCAACGCCGGCTACCCTACAAGATTTACATTGTACTGTTCTTTGTGATGAGTGAAAAACAGGTATTAAGGTGGAGGTGCATAAGTGGCGCCGAGAGGCTCAAGATATACGCCGCCGAGAGATACGGCTTGAGGCGGGGGAGCTATCCTCTCGCCTCCTCACAGCCGTTTTAAAGCCGGCATATTACGGCGCGGTTTTATCATAAATACTTATATCTTACAGACGATATGTTGTGTGATGGAAATATCAGTTGGGCTTAAGGTCAAGGGGCGCGAGACCGTGTTGAAAATTTTGGGCATGCACTGCGCCACTTGTTCTTTAACAGTACAAAAGGCCCTTCTCTCTGTGCCGGGGGTAAAGTGGGCTGAGGCATCGCTTGCGAGCAACGAGGCGAAGCTAGTTGTTGACCCAGAGGCCTTGGACTACTCCGAGTTGCTCAAGGCAGTGAGGCGCGTTGGCTACGACGTCTTTAGAGAATCTGCGTATATCGCCGCTGAGTTCCGGCCTGAGGAGGCCGAGGCGGCGGAGAGGCGGGTTAGGGGCTGGGGGGTGTTTTATGCCAAGGCCAACCCCGCCACCGGCGTCATTTACGTGGAATACAACCCGCTGGAGTTAGACGCGGACATGGTTGCTAAACGCTTAGAGGAGGCCGGGTATAAGGTGAGGGAGGTTAAGAAGGGCGACGTCGAGGTGGACGTAGATAGACGCGTCGCGGAGCTGGAGGCGAGGGACATAAGGCGGAGGCTTATACCAGCCGTCTTGATATCCCTAGTTCTGGTTCCAACGATGTTGGGGATTAAGGTAGTGCCTCCGCTGGCGCAAATGGCCTTGACGGCAATAGTGCAATTCTACTCCGGGTGGAGGTTTATATCAGGCGCGGCGAGGGCCTTTAGGAATAAGACGGCGAATATGGACACGCTAGTCACGTTGGGCACTTTAAGCGCCTTTCTCTACAGCTCATACGCCGTATTCTCCGGGGAGCCTACTTTCTTTGAGGTCTCTGCCGTGATCATCACATTTATACTGGCTGGGAGATACATCGAGATTTTAATGAAGTTGCGCACAGGAGACGCCGTTAGGAAACTGGCGCAGCTCCAGCCCCCCAAGGCTAGAGTTAAGAGGGGGGACGAGTGGGTGGAGGTAAACGCCTCTGAGGTAAAGCCCGGCGAGGTCGTGGAGGTGAGAGAGGGCGAAAGAATACCAGTTGACGGCTATGTCGACGAGGGGACCGGGGCCGTGGACGAGTCGGCGTTTACCGGCGAGCCGCTTCCAGTGGAGAAAAAAGCCGGCGACTTAGTCCTGGCGGGCACCGTATTAATTAAGGGAAGGCTTTTAATAAGGGCGACGAGGACGGGAGGGGCCACCTATTTGGCGGAGGTGGTTAAACTCGTGAGGCAGGCCCAAAACGCCAGGTTGCCTATACAGAGACTCGTCGATAGGGTATCCGGCGTTTTTACCTGGGCAGTAATGGGAGTGGCTACGGCGACCTTCGCCGCGTGGATAGCCCTGGGCGCTCCCGTTTGGCAGGCCCTCATGTTCGCAGTTGCCGTCCTCGTCGTGGCGTGTCCATGCGCTCTAGGTCTAGCCACGCCGCTCGCTATAGTTGTAGGCGTCGGCAGAGCCGCCGAGAAGGGTCTATTAATTAAAAACCCCGAGGCTATTGAAAAGGCGCTGAGGGCAAAGTTCGTTGCTTTTGACAAAACCGGCACTCTCACCGCCGGCGCTCCCAAAGTCGTGAAGTACGTGGGGGATGAACACGCACTTGCCCTGGCGGCGTCGGCTGAGGCGAAGTCTTCCCACCCCATCGGAGTTGCAGTGGTGGAATTCGCCATAAAGAGGGGGGCAAAGCTGGCGGAGCCTGAGGCTTATGACACGTTCCCCGGCATGGGCGTATACGCCAAAGTCAACGGGGCTGTCGTGGGGATCGGCAATGAAAAGCTAGTCGAGGGTATGGGGGCAGAGATCCCAGGGGAGATCCGCCGCGAGGCGGAGAGATACCGGGCAGAGGGCTACACAGTGGCGTATATTGTCGTAGACGGAAGAGTGAGGGGGTTTGTGGTAGTGGGCGACGAGATTAGGCAAGAGGCGCGGGACGTAGTGGAGAGGTTGAAGAGGTGGGGGTATCAGCCTGTGATAATTTCCGGCGACCACGAGGTTGCTGTGGCTAAAGTTGCGGAGAGGCTGGGCATTGGAAAATACTACGGCGGCAAAACCCCAGACGAGAAGGCAGAGATTGTGAAGGAGTTGAGAAAAGAGGGCGGGGTTATTTTCATAGGCGATGGGATTAACGACGCCCCAGCCTTGGCGTCGGCAGATGTGGGCATAGCTGTGGCCACTGGGACAGAAGTGGCGAAAGAGGCGGGAGACGTGGTGGTTAGAAGGGGCGATTTGTCTAAAGTGGCTGAATTTATTGACATCTCGAGGAAAATTATGAAAAACGCTAAATTCAACCTCTTCTGGGCTTTTGTCTACAACACCGCCCTTATACCCATATCCGCCGGCCTCTTCTACCCGGCGCTATACCTCAGGCCGGAGCTCGCCGGCTTGGCAATGGCGTTGAGTAGCATATCAGTTACTCTCAACTCCCTAAGGCTCAGAAGGGCGTAGGAAATGATCTGTAAAGCTTAATTTACCTTTACCAATTTGCCGTGTGCCTGGCAATTTTAGAAAAGGCGTCTGATGCCAGGAGCGCTATTATAAACGCTAAAAGGCTTGTATCAAAGCCCTTTGGGGAAATGACTGATGAAGAGGCGCTTAGATATCAGCTTATAGTTTTGGTGGAGGCTTTGGCGTCTATGTGTATGAAATTCGCCCGACTGGCCTACGGCCGTTTTTACTCCTCCTACAGACAGTGTCTTGTGGAAATGGACAAGGAAATGGGCACTAACTGCGGAGATGTGCTGAGCTCTCTAATATCGCTTAGAAATCTGCTAGTTCATAGATATTTCCAAGTCGACGATCAGAAGCTCTATAACTCAGTGAGGGGAAACTTCACTTGTGTGGAGAATTGAGAAAGTGGTGGAAAAATGCTCCCTGTATATGAGATAGACATTAAAGAGGTAGTGAAAAAACTGAGTGGGTTATTGGGCAGGAGGCGGCAAGCTGTCGTCTTCGGCTCAGCCGCTAAATGGCGAATAGTACACGACATAGATGTCTTAATTGACGGCGCAGATTTTGACGAGGCCCTGCGCCTCGCCGTAAAGGTCGAGGAGATTTTAGGGATTCCCGCTGATGTGGTTCCCGCAGAGCTTGCCCCGCCGTGTTTAATAGCTGAGGCCTTAACGGAGGGGGTGTTAATCGCAGTTGACTGGGATTATTTTGACGAGCTTCTCTACAAGTCGGTGGGACTGTGTCAAGACGTGAAAATAAAGTGGCGCGAAATCCTCTAGTTTACACAAGCTTATGTCGTTTAGAAGTGCATGTAGGCGGTTTGACAAGGCGCCGGTCGCTTCACTGTGTTTTGGCCACAATAAGCCCCACTCCCATTAGTATATACGCCACCGCGACAATAATAAGGCCTATGGCCACTACTGCCAGCGCCGATCCCCACCAATACAGCGTGTTTGCAATAGAGAAGAGGCTCTCGCCTATGCGGCTCTGGAGGGCCGCCAGTATGGGGCGCAAGCGGTAGGCGGAGGCCACTTGTAACACCCACCCCGCAACCCACGCCGCGAGCCCCACGGCTAATGCCAGCCCTCTAGCCGGCAACTCCCACCACGTTCTGAGCCTCTCTAAGGAAAAGCCCAGGATCGCCTGGGCTATTCCAAAAGCCACTAATGCGGCTATGGCGTATACAAGCCACTTGGAGCGGTCCTCGCCGACGCCAATGCGCAGTTCAGCCAGAGCCACGTATAACAACACGACGCCCACCACTGAAGCGGGCCACCCGGCGAAGAAGCCAATAGCCGCTAGAAAGGCGCCCAACCCGCCCAGCACTTTAGCCGCGTCGACGTCCACGAGATTATAAAAAACCCTATATATAAACTTCGAGTGTAGCCGATGGATAACAGCGGCTTTGCTGTTTTTAACGGTTAGGCCCCTGCCCGAGATAGAGGCTGTAGCTAAACAAGAGGCGTCTGAAATATCCAGGTTTTTAATAAATTGCGGGCGGAGGCTAGGTGCAGGGCAATTTTAAAAGCCGTGGCTGGCAAGCCCATTAGATGGTCAGAGATAAAGAGGGCTTTAGAGGCGCAGGGGGCGTGGGAATAGACGATCACAATTTCACGGAGCTGTTGCATAACTTAGAGAGGGACTTCTGGAGAAGAGGAGCAACGCCTACATTATTCCAGACCCCGTGGTCAGACTCGCCGTAGAGCGCTGTGTGTAAGACGGCGCATTTGCGCCATATGTCGCACTAATGTAGTGTTTTACTCCAGCCTTACCCCCGCAGTCTCCGGCAACCACTTTATTGCCACTGCTAAAGCTACTGCCACTACAATATAAGTGTACAGTATTACGCCGGCCAGCGGGTTGTTAAACAACACGCCGAGAGTCTGTACAATAGAGGGGGTGAAGCCGCCGAAAAGGCCAATGCCTATGTTAAAAGCCAGCGACATGCCGGTATATCTAACCCTCGTGGGAAACAGCTCAGCTATTGCAGTCCCCAACACGCTGAAGGTGAAGGCAGTGGTAAGTATAAGGAGGAATATTAGAAACGAGGCTAGGGCGACGTCTTTTACAAAACCCAGCCAGTAGTAAACGGGGTAGAACAACACAAGCCCCAGCGCCAGGCCTGTGATGTATACCCTACGGCGGCCAATGCGGTCTGCGAGATAGGCGTTAATTATGTAAAAGGGCAATTGCGCCAGGGCGGCCGCCCCAACGGCTAAATTAGCATCTACTGGACTCCACTTCAATACGTTAGTCAAATAGGGGAAGATATAGCCAGTGGCCGTATAGGCCAAAACGGAGTGTCCCGCGGCTATTATAATCCCCAGCGCCATATATACGGGATAGCGGACGAAGGCCTCTGCTATTGGGAGTCTGGAAACCCGACCCTCTTTTTTAATCTTCTCAAATAGAGGCGTCTCCGCAAGCTTATACCTAAGCCACAGGCCAAGTGCCGTTAGCGCCAGCGATATTAAAAACGGAACTCTCCAGCCCCACGTCTCGAAATCGGCCTTGGGGAGCGAGAAGGCTGTGAACACTAAAGTGAGCGAGGAGAGGCCGAGCCCCAAGGGCGGCGTGGCCGATATAAAGCCGGCGTAAAAAGCCCGCCTATTTTCAGGGGCATTTTCCAAAACATAAGTCACCGCTCCGCCGTATTCCCCTCCCAGGGCAATGCCTTGGAGTATACGCAAACTAGCCAACGCCAGTGGGGCCCATACGCCTACTTGGTCATACGTCGGGAGCAAGCCGATGAGAAAAGTGGAAACTCCCATTAATAGCAAAGTGGCCAAGAAAGTGGACTTCCTCCCTATCTTATCGCCTAAGTGGCCAAATACAGCCGCGCCCAGAGGCCTCACCACAAACCCCGTGGCGAATACAAGCCACGTGAGAATAACGGCGGCTACGGGATCTCCCCGCGGGAAAAATTTAGAGGCTATGTAAGGAGAAAGCGACGCATATGCGAAAAAATCATACCATTCAATTAAAGTGCCTATTGTAGAGGCCGCTACTATAAATCTGAGAGACATAATACTGAGTAAAGGAGGGCTATATATATATTAAAGTCTTAATATTTAGTTACCTGTGTTAGATATCTCCCAGACTTTAAGCCCCAGCCGAAAAATGAGCGATAACCCAGCATGGCAATAAGAAGACCTAGGAGGTCGGGCAAGGCTTCCTCCTGCGGACGTTTTAAAGGTGTAGTATTGGCCTCGGAACGAGCCAAAGGACGTATATACCAATTGCGATGAACACCGCTATTCCAACGGGTAGGGCCAGTTTAATCCACTCTTTAAAGCCAATTTTCAACACGCCTGCCATTACGATATTAGGCACGTTCCCCGGTATAGTCAGCCCTCCCGCAATAACCAGCGAGATGATAAAACTCCTCAAGGCCTCTACCGCCATTTCCGGGGTTACGAGGGCCGCGACTAATGTGGCGTTGTCAGCAACAGCGGAGAGCAGGCCGAAGACGTATAGATACTCCCTCCCGAGCTCTGCCACCGCAACTGCGAGAGGCTTGAAGAACTCGCCCAGTATAGTTAGGGCGAATATGAAAATGAAAATTTTCACGGCGCGAGTTATAACCTCTTTAAGCTCCGGCTCGTAGGGCACAACTTCCACGCCGGGCTGGCGCAGTCTCTTAAGGGAGAAGTACGCGTAGAGCGCGAAAAACGCCACAATAATAAACACCGCATCAAATAAGACGTCTACTAAGAAGAAAAAGCCCTGTTTTAATTTGGCGACGGCGATAGTGGACAGAGGCTCGCCTATTGGCAACAACGCGGCGCCTGCGCCGATAGCAAAGGCGCCATATACAGCTGCCCTAGCCTTATATGCATGGGGGGCGTTGGCAAAGCCGAGGAGTTCCGCCATTATGGCTGCGGCCACTACTGCGGAGATTACGCTACTAGACAGCCCGAGGCCGAAGATAAGGCCGGCGATAACAGCGGGGCGGGCCAGGGCGTCGGCCTTCTCGGCCATTTTATGCCTCAAGGCGTAAAAAACAAGGCCAGCAGCAAGAACAACCTGCGTTATGCCAATAGGGATGTAGCCGATCCCCGGCTGGTAGACCGCCACGGGGTGGAGCAGAGCCTCCTTTAAAAGATGCCAACTCCACAAACCCTCCAACGTTGCACCAGCCACTGCCATGGCTAAGAAGAACAGCTCTAGATTGTGCTCAACCTTTTTTGAGAGTATAGGCAGTGCTATTAATAAGACTAGAAACACTATTTGTAAGTAAAGCGATGATATATCCATGCCGACCACCTTTAACAGTTTAATATAAATTTGATGGCAGCTTTGTTGCGACACAACTTCAACGCCAGATATCACGCCATTTTGTGATAGATTATTAACAACTGCCCTGCAGCTCAATGCGATAAAGACTAGCAATACGCCTACTTCTTCAAAAGCTGGACTTTCTCTATTAGAGGATTCTGCAAGTTAGGAATGTCGTAATTTTTCACCTTCTTCGTCAGCCGTAAGAATCACGTTAATCTTGCGATTATGAACGTAGTGCGCGTCGTCCTTTTCAATGTTCAGGATAAACATCAAGACGCGTTCGATATTCCGCGTATATCGCCGCTTCCGAGCGCCAGCGGGCGAGAAAAATCAAAATCGCGTACGCGTAGGGGTCGTTGTGAAGACCTACAGAACAATGTTGATAAGGCGTAAAATAGAGGGATCTTCCCAAGGGGAAAGTTAGAATAAGGAAGTGGGAGGTATAATTTCAATGGGACTGAAGAAGACCTAGATTAAATAGATCAGGAAGAGGTTGAGAATGGTTGGCTAACTGAAATTAGCCTTTTCTTGGTTTAGTCTTGAAAAGCGGACTAACTTGGCTACCCTCAATTTGGCGTTAGTATTCGCCAGAGAAATTAAACCGTACTGGGCAGAGCGTCTTCTTGTTGTTGATTTAAACGCTCTTCACAACTGCGTTGTCAGTGCCGTTGTCGGGGAACATCACATCATGACAATAGGTATTGACATGCCAAATCTGGGAAAGGTCGGCCGTATCCAAAAGAAGATTGCGCATATAAAACGCTTAAGCGCCAAGAGGGGTTACTCCTATTGCAACAGAAGTACTGAGTTGAAAAGCCGTCTTTGGCGTCTCTGGAGACCTTTCGAGGAGGTGACGGCGAGGAAATTGGTGAGACTGGCAAGGCAGTATAAGGCCGCCATCGTGCTACATTCACCAAATGACAAATCAATAAGAGCGCTGAAAGAGGGGGCAATAGTCTAAATATGATGATCCTCCTCAACCTTGGGAGATTGAGGAAGCGGCTAAAATGCCTTGCGGAGTGGTGTGGCGTGCCGTGCCTCTAAGAGAGACTGTAATCGACAGTATGCCCCTACTGCGGGGGCCCCGGATGCTTGGCATTTCTCCCATTTTGTTGCGGCTGCGGTATGGGAAGGGCTTACCTGGATTCCTTGCCCCGGGGGCGGGGAGTAGAAAGGGGTACTATATAGGTATTCCTTCAATAGGCTCCGGCGGTTCTCTCCTCACCCTACGGCGCCTTATCTCTAAAACTCTAAGGTATGTCTCTAGAAATAGAGGATCCTCCAGCCTCTTCCACAAATAGCGGTAGAAGGCGTTAATAAACTCCACATAAGAGCGCCAGTAGTCGGGATCCCCCGCGGCCGTTAGCTTGGCGAAATACTCCACAACTCTGAGGTTGTGCTCTAAATTCCTCCGCCTCTCCTTCTCAAGCTCTCCAACGAGATTCCCATTGCCCTCGCCCTCACCTCTAACAACTGCTCATTTAAAAACCCCCTCGCCTTGGCAAAATAATTAAGATAAGCGGCGTCTACTAAGTCTTTTTCAGATCCAAGCCAGAGCTTATAGGCAATTTGCAACTCTATTGGAGATATATAAAACGTCTCGCCTCTTATTCTCACCTCTACTCTATTCTCCAAGGCATAGCGCTGATAGACAGTGCGGGGAGGCTTCACTTCAAAATTCGGCAGAAATTTTGGGGGTTTGTGGAACCTTATTGAGGCAATTCTAAACTCCTCCTCTATAGATCCCGAGAGTGTTAACGGCTTAAAGCCGCAGCCCGCAAGCCTAGAGGCGATCTCAGAGCCTGAGGAGACCTCCACAATTATATCTATGTCGTCAGTTGTCCTGCTACGGCCTAGAAGTATTGCCACATACCCAGCCACTATTACATTACCTCGACTGCAGACATTTTATAAACTCTAACACCAAGCGGTCTCGTCTAACTCTCTGTCCAATACAATAATCACGCGTTAGAGGTCTGGGGAGAAATTATCTTTTACCCCCGTTATTGGCTATGTGTGCACCCTATACGGAAGGGAGGGCTACCACGGCTTGTTCCTAAGGCCCATGGCGGCGCAAATGGGCTGTGAGCTAGTCCAGCTGGACTACATGACACTGTACCGGACATACCGAAGGGGAGCTCCAGGCGTATTTTACATTGAGGACGTATGGTATAAACACGGCTATGCGCCTCGGCCGCGCCACGAGGTGCCAGAGGCTTTTAAGGGGCTAATGGGGAGGATCTACCCCGTCTTGGGCAACGTCCAAGTGTTTTACACAGACGGAACGGTTAACTACGTTGCTGAGGCACCGTGCGGCAAGGCAGGGCTTTTGGCAAAAAGGGGAGAGCCGCTGGTCACTGACCTGTTGCTCCCCCTCTACTTGGAAATTGGCGACGTGGCGAAGGCGCTTATAGCCGCCAAGAAGTTTTACAAGTGCGGATTGCCGTCAACACCCGCCGAGTTGGTAGAGGGCATATATTCCGGCCACTACAAAGCCGCGTATTTCTGGCTTGGATGGGCCCCCGGCGTTAAGGCGAGGCCAAACCCAGTGTTGAAAAAAGCCCTGGCGGGCTTCTGGGGGTTAACAGTGGTGGCCGTTGAGGTGGACGTGCCAGATTCATACGCCTACCCCCCGCCTTATTTAGACGTGGACTGGGGGCCCTATGCCCACAATAGACGGCTCGTGGAGGAGGCCAGCCCTCTGAGGGGCCGCGGATGGATGGACTTCGTGGAGGAGGTCCACGGGGTAATACACGCCTATTTACACGGCCAGGTGGAGCTGGAAAAGGCAACGCGCGTAACGAAGAGGATTGAAGGCGTGTTGAGAGATGTGGGGGAGGGCCTATATTAAGACCCCCCTCTTGGAGCTGTACGTAGAGGGGGAGGTGACGACAGACGCCAGGGAGGTTGAGAGGGCCGGGAGGCTGGCGGTGGGGCTTCTGACCTTCCACGCCGTGTCTCATTTAGAAGGCGTAGAGGCCAGGCCCCGCGCAGGATGGCCGCCCGTGGTGTTTATAGTCGGGAGGCCAACGGCGCCGTTGCCCGGCGGCGGCGAGGTAAAGCTGAGAGAAGAGGAGCAGGTGGAGTGCGGCGAGTACGTAGAAGCGGTAGAGGAGGCTAAGAGGGCTTTGGAGAGGGGGGAGCTGTTTCAATTAGTCCTATCTAGATACCGGGCGTATAGAGGCTTGGCCGACCCAGCCGCCGTGTTGAAAAAATTAATCCGCCACATGGACGGCAAGTACTATTACTTCTTCCAATTCGGCGACATGTGGGTAGCAGGGATTTCGCCCGAGACTCTGCTCACCGCAGTCGGCAAGTGGGCCGTCAGCGGTCCAATCGGCGGCACGAGGCCCAGGGGGGCTACGCCCGAGGAAGACGCGGCGCTGGAGGAAGAGCTTGTGACGAGCGTGAAGGAGAGGGCTGAGCACATAATGCTGGTGGACTCTGTGAGAAACGACATGGGCAGAGTCTGCAAGTGGGGAACTGTTGCCGCAGAAAGAATCGCAACGGTGGAGAAGTACAGCTACGTCCAACACCTAGTTTCCTACGTCGAGTGCCTTCTGGCAACGACTCCGCTGAGAGCTGCCGCCGCTATCAATCCCACTACCACCGTGACGGGAGTGCCCAAGCCCAGGGCAATTGAGTACATCAACCGCCTGGAGAGTGAGCCCCGGGGCCCCTTCACGGGATCAATAGGCGTCGTATGGCCCGGCGGCGCCGACTTCGCCGTGGTGATTAGATCTCTATACGGCGAGGGAGACCGCGTCTACCTATGGGCGGGGGCCGGCATAGTGGCCGACTCACAGCCAGAGAGGGAGTGCCGCGAGACTGAGGTGAAAATGTCCCCCCTGAGGAAAGCCATAGAGGGCTAGGGACAGCCCCTCTGCCTTGCGAAGCCGGCTATAACGTCGGCTAGCTGAAGCCCGGGCACTCTCCTCGAATCCCTCTCTATAACCCGCACCCCAAGGCGGGGCTTTCCCGCGAGAAGCTGGTTGTCCACAACGACAAGAAGGGCACCTCTCGCCAAATCCCCCAGCGCCCTCTCAACATCGGCGTAAGAAGAGAAGTGAAAGACAGCGTACCTAACTTCCGCCACTTCGGAAATTAGGCGCATCACAGCCGACGCGTTAGCCCTGCGCCTCACATCGCCCCACTTCAACTCCCCTCCCACTCTCGCCATTCGGCGGATTCTCTCCACGACGTGCCTGCCGAGCTCCATATAAGTAACGCCGTACTTTGCCTCAAAAGCCACGGCGCCCAGCGCCACGCAGTTGCAAGGCGACTTAACCCCGCTCTCGTCAACAAAAACAATAACAAAAAATATAAACCCACATCTTTATAAAAGACGGTGAGGGGGGGGCGGACATGTCCCCCCAGACAGGGGAGGGAATCCGCCCCCGATGCCTAAGCCGTCAACTTTGCAAGTAAAGGCGCATGTCAGCGTAAAAGGAAGAAAACCATTATCCCGAGGCCGCAGAGATAGCCACTAAATAACGCCTAGAAAAACGCTACTGACCGTTCCGAGCGTCTCCTCAGCTTCTAATCATGTATAAAGGAAAATGTTTTGAGTTAATTACGGCGTAGAATGTGTTAGCCCCAAGCCTCTATGGAATACGCTTTTAGTATTTGTCCTGCGTCTGTTTTATACCCGACGTATTGCGGCGTTGTGGAGTATGTACAGCCGTATCTGGCGAGCACGGCGCCGCTTTGGTCTCTTATTATCACGTCGCCAAATCCGTTGAGCGGTCTGAGCTCTACGTATTTCGCTTTCACTCTACACTGTCTAGAGGGGGGTACGACGCTGTGTTTATCAGAGGGCTGGACTTAATAAAGGCAATGTATGGGAAGGGGAGTTTATACACTGCGTTGAAAATTTTGCATTGCGTGGCCCAGATGGGGCCAGCTGTAGTTGTAACCCTTCGCAGTTTAAATGATTTCGACATGTTTTTCGATGTAATTATAAACGTGAAGAGGGGGATTATACAAGCCGTTAGGGCGCCTGGGGGCAGGATAGGGGCGGATCTCCCCTGTTAATCCATATTTTTTATTGCCCGGTCTATCTCCTCGGGGGGGGCGTTACACCCCATAGCTAATAGTTGCTGTTGAAATATAAGGAGCAGGAGGTGGTAGTTATGCCTACCTGCAAATTCGGCGAAGGCTTTTAGAGCCTGCCCCGGCTCCGTGTCTATTATTTTGTCTAACGGCTTGCCCATTGTCCTCAACGCGGCGGCGTTTATTAAAACTCTCAGCGTTGGGCTCAGCTGTTTAATCAACTCCGCTAGTGTTTTCTTGTCGAGGCACACAGCCCCGGACAGACACCTATATATAAATATATATGTGGCTGTTTATAAGCCGTGTGTGAACATCTCCGTGGACAGTAAAGAGTATGAGAGGTGGATCACCATGGCAGAGAGGACTTTATCCTCCGCCCGCCTCGACGCGTCGCATGGGGAGTACAACTGGGCTTGTTTTAAAGCCCATCAAGCCGCTGAATTTGCCTTAAAAGCCCTATTATATGGCGTCGGCAGGCCGGCGAGGGGGCACTCCCTTACTCACTTGTTGGGGGAAGTGGCTAAATTCGCGACAGTAAGCGAAGAGGTGGCCGAGCTGTGTAGATTGCTGGACAAGTTCTACGTGCCGACGCGCTACGTAGACGCGTGGAGTGAGGGGATCCCCTACGAGTATTTCTCTAAATCAGACGCCGAAACGGCCATAAAGGCGGCGGAGGGGGTATTGGAGTTTGTGAGGGGGGTATGGATGTCCTTAAGTGGCGGGAGGGGCTGAGGCGCAGGGCGTACGAGCTGGCCCGCCTCGTCGCGTCGTCTGTAAGCGGCACTGTGTTTCTCGTCGGCTCATACGCGCGTGGGGATTTCGCAGAGGACAGCGACATAGACGTCTTGGTGGTAGGCCGCTTCTCAGAGCCTCCTCACAAGAGGCTTCTCGACTTGAGGACTCCCCCCGGCGTTGAGGTAATTGCCTTGACCCTGGAGGAGGCGTTTAAGGCTGTGGAGAGGTGCTACCCAATTGCCCGCGACGTTGCCCTCGGCGTAGTGTTGCGAGACGACTTGGGAATTGCCGAGCGCCTTATTTCAACGGCCGCGAGGTGCGTCAGCCGGTCTCAATAATCTTCCCATCTCTCATTTTGGCGTATCTGTCGCAGTAAGTCAAGAGCTCTAAGTTGTGCGTTACCATTACAATTGTTATCCCCAGCTCTTTTTTCAACGTGAGGAAGGTGTCCATGACCACTTTCGCCGTGGCGCTGTCTAAATTGCCCGTGGGCTCGTCGGCTAGCAATATGCGCGGCCTCGTGACTATGGCCCTGGCGATGGCCACTCTCTGTTGCTCGCCACCCGAAAGCTGAGTGGGCTTTTTCTTGGGATCCACGTGGCCCATCCCCACCAGCCTCAAGGCCTCAAGCGCCATCTCCCTCCTCTTTTCCTTGGGAACTCCTCTGAGAATTAGGGGCAACTCCACGTTTTCTAAAATAGACATGCGGGGTATGAGGTAGAATAATTGAAATACGAAGCCGATGTTCTTATTGCGAAACTCGGCCAGCTGGTCGTCGTTTAAATCATTTAGCCTAGTGCCCGCCACTACCACCTCGCCCTCTGTGGGCTTGTCAACGCCCCCAACGATGTGGAGAAGAGTGGACTTGCCCGACCCGGAAGGCCCTATTAAACACTGGAAAACTCCCCTAGGCACCTCGAGGGTAACCCCCCTCAGCGCGGGATACTGGCCGTAGTACTTAACGACGTCTTTTACGACGATTTCCACTAGCTCCTACGGCTCTGAATTAAAAAAGTTAACTCACTAAAAGTAAGGGGACAAGGTTATAAATTAACAACTGCCTTAACTTGTGAGTGTTGTCGACATAATTACGGCGTTTCTGCAACAAATGCCCGCCGTAGCGGTGGCCGTCGTACTTCTCTACGCCCTCCTTGATAGGAAACTAACGGCGCTAGAGCGGAGAATGGAGAAGGAGGTGGGCGAGCTGAGGGCAAAAACGTCTGAGCTCGCCGAAGAGGTAGTAGCCCAGAAAAAGGAGGTGGGGGAAAGGCTTGAAAGACTTGACAAAGGGATAGAAGAGCTGAGAGCGAAAATGGGGGAAGTTGACAAAAGGCTGTACGACCTCTCTAAATTTATATTTTTATTTAATAAGTCTTAAATAGAAATTCTCCATACTAGAGATATTGTAAGTGAATATGCCTTTGTAACTCTTTCGAATCTTGTACAGATAATACCGCCGACAAAATCTAAATACTATACGGAAGAGGTCCGCGAGGAGCTTAAATCGCTTTTAAACAGAGTAAAGACCGGCCATTTCGATTGGAGAGATATTGCGAGATTAAAAGAGCTTGGGAAAGTAATTTACAAGGAGTGGTGGGAAACAGGTAGGGAGGACTTAATAAATTACTATTACCACCTCCAGCTGTATATCTGGCTGTTAGAGGCTAAGCTGCTGAGAGAGGGGAAAATGCCGCCTTCGCCAGAAGTTATATGGAGTTGAGCAGGAAACCCTATATGTTGTGCAAGGGGGACCGACTGCGGTTGCCTCACGGGGCCCCTCCGGGGCTCTCAGCCGCCATGATTAATGGGAGGGGGTTATTTAAGCCTTTTCTTGGGGTATTTAATTAGCAGTTTGGCGTTGCGGAGAGGGGCTGGGATCCCTCCACTGGGCGGCTCGAAGCCTAACGCCTTGCTCAACAAGTCGCCTAGCCATTGGTATTCCCAGCAAGTAATGACGTATCTCTTCAGGGGAACTGGGGGTTCTGCGAGACAACTCACCACGGCCTCCACGCCGTATCTCGCTGAGATCTCTTCTGGATCTCCGCTTTCAATGGCCACAAAGTGGCGCCTAGGCGTTACGTAACTGTCTAATTTGTTAATTATGAGCTCCGGACCTGTGATTACCACGTTTTTCTGAAGCCTTAGCCCAAATACGCAAGGCCCTGAGAACACCATGAGGGGATCCTCTGGGACGTAGGCGGCTAGCTCTTCCTCTAGGGCAATTATAGGCGCAGAGACCGCCTCAAGCGCCTCCACTATCTCTGGGGTTAGGCGAGCTGGCAGTCCTTTATAGTAGGGGAGGATGAAGTGATCTATTATGTACGCCGCAGCTTCTTCTAAACCAGTGCACTTAGGCGTTGCCGTAGGAGGCGGTAGCCCTAGTTTTTTAAAGAAATCCGGCCTCTCCCACTTTCTATACGCTTGGGAGCAGAGGGCGCCCCGGACTAGCGTTTCGCATATCATGGCAACAGCTCCATTAACCTCTCTAACGGGTCGTAAATTGCAGATATTTTAACATATCGCTGCGCGTTGAGTTTAGACAAATCTGGCTTGTGTTCTACGCCGAGTCTAGCGGCGAGATCCCTCTTGTTCCCCACAACCCATATCTCCGCGGCAGAGAGGCATTTATGATAGAGGCATAGCTTCTCAGCTATTTCATACAAGGCGTAGAGAGTATCTGCCCTCGTCAAGTCGTAAACCAGTAGGGCCCTATCGAAAAATATGTGGATTATCCGGGACACCGTATCGACGATGTCATTCACGTATTGGCCGGGGACGTCTAGAATATAATACCACTCCCCCTTGGCGAACACCCTGTATATGCCAGGCCTTTTCGTGGGGGCTGGGGGGTTTACGATGCCGGCCAGTCTGTACACTAGCGTGGTCTTTCCCACTCCCCCTACGCCTAGAAGTATTACATATTTCCGCATTTTATGGAGGGGCCGTGATCGCTTCATCTGCCTCTTCTTCCTCGGGGGCGTAGAGAGTTGATATTAAGTCGCCGACGGGGCCCTCCACTTTAATAATAACCATTTTGTGGACATAGCGCCTAACTCCTTTGACCGGCGCTCCAACACACGCCACGCCGATGTCAAAAGGGCCGAACTCTTTAAAGACCTCCTCAATAGTCCAGCCCCCCTCTAGTAGAGTTAAGGCCACGCGGTCGGGCAGGGCCAACACGAATTCTAATATGGCGTCTTTCTCAAAGGGCCCCACGGCCACGACATAGGGGGCAATGAATAACACGTCTCCGTGCCAGCCGCATGGATAGGTGAAGACTAAGGCCCTGGCCGGAGACTTCGCCGCTATTTTCTCTAGGGCGTACGCCCTCTGTTTTTGGAGCAGAACTGTAAAAGCCTTATAGAGGCGGAGTGTGGCCTCGTCGCGCCAGTCTTTTGAGTATATTAAAAGCGTTCGCACATCTATTGATATAAAGTCGTTAATTAATCTAGAGCATGGGAAAAGTCCTCACTATTTTAGCCCACGGAGATGCCGACGGCGTGTGTTCCGCGGCGCTAGTAAAGGCGGCTCTTGGCTCTAAATACGACGAAGTGAGAGTAGTTTTCACACACCCAGTGGATTTGGTGAAAGACTTTAGGGAATTCGCCGCGGGCGACGTCTATATAGTAGATGTGGCCATTGACGAGAAATACTTCTCAGAGGCTAGAGAGGCATTGCCAAGCCACAGAGGGCGGGTGGTATACATTGACCACCACCCCCTTCCCGGGGAAATCCCAGGCATAGAAATTTTCCACGAGGAGGGGGCGTCGGCGTCTGAATTGACCTATAGGATGCTGGCGGGTTTACTGCCCCGCCGCATGAGCCGCGTGGCGTTGTACGGCGCAATTAGCGACTATATGGATTATACGGAGTGGGTCCAATCCGCCTTGTTGCAGTGGGACAAGCGAATTGTATATTTTGAATCTGGAGTTTTAATGCAGGGGCTGGAGAGGGCTAGAAAAGACCACGAATTTAAACGAGAAGTCGTTGACCACCTGACCCGGGGAGGCGCGCCCTCCGCCATGAATAGGCTGTTGAGACTGGCTGAGGAGCAGGCTAAAATAAACGAGGCATTGACTGAGTGGGTGGAGAAAAACGCGGTGGTAAAGGGCGCTGTGGCCTATGTCGTCAACCCGCCCGGTCCCCTGGGCCTGGCGGCTAATCTAGCCAGAGGGATTAGGGAGGCCCCAGTGGGACTGGCGGCTGAGGAGAGGGGGGATATTTACGTCTTAAGCCTCCGCTCAATCGGCGTGGATCTAAACGCCTTTCTCAGGGAATTCGCCAGGAAATATGACGTGTCCGGCGGGGGGCATAAAAACGCGGCGGGCGGCAGAGTGCCCAAGTCTCTTTTCGAAAAATTAATCGACGAGCTTAACTGGTATATATCACGGCAGAGACAGGGCCTTGTCTCCTCACAATAGGCCTCTTCTCGACTAGCCAGTCCACTAAATTGCTGAAAAACTTCCAGTTGTCGCCCAGCGTGATGTAATAGGGGGTGAAAGACCTAACTGAGCCAATAAAGACGAAATTCCCAGCCTGCGCCGCCACTGTGTAATTGCCCCAGCCGTATCCAAAGACGTAGCCTCTGGCCTCAAGCCTCAGCGGGGCGTTTGTGGCCACGGCCGAGGGGCTGAACAACACTAGCTTCTCCACTCCCCGCGTCAAGTTCCACTCGCCGCTTGGTTTTACCTCAACGAATTGCCAGTTCTGGACGTAGTTGGCGCCCCCGGCGGTGAAGTTATACACAGCCCTGAGGCCGGACATATTGAAATACATGAGCAGGGGGTCGAAGACTGCGTATAGGGAGTAGGGCGCGACATAGGAGACTCCGGAGATTACCACAATGGCGCTGGCCCTCATGTCGTAGAAATAAGCCACTCTCACCCCCCTCAAAGTGGCGTTTACTACGGCTTTAACTGCTTCTTTGCTAAACGGCGCGGTGGGGTTTACCACGACTAGCGCAGTGGCGTTTGACAACAATGTGGTTAGTTGGTATTCGCTGGAAGCAGCGGCCAAGACGTAGCCTCTCTTCGCCAGCTCTGCCCTGAGCACTTCTATAAAACTACGGGGGATCATGTTGTTGTGGGCCATGTCAAGCACTACATATGGCTTGTCAAACGGCAATGGCTGTAACGTGGCGTTGGGGGCTGTCTTCACTGAGATAGTCCACTGTACGGCTGTGGGCAGTATGTAAAACAGCGGCACCGGGGTGGAGTTGAGAAGTCTGTTGAGATCTACTTTGAACTCAGCAGACGGGGAGTAAGTGGCGTTGGCTACTTGGCCTATGTTCTTCACTTCGTACTCCCTCAAGCCGAGCCTCTGGGCCATGTCTCTAACGGCGTCAAAAATCCCGCCGATTTCGTCCACTAGGCCCAGCTCTTTGGCTTGATCCGCCGTGAATATAGACGCCGTCTCGAACACGTCGGGAGAAGCCTTTATCCTCCCGGCCCTGCCCTTGAGCACTGCCTGTACGAAGTTCAGCCTCACTCTCTCAATGTCGTTATAATAATCCGTCAGCTCTCTTCCATAGTATTTCAAAGGCCCTGTGGTGTATATGTAGTCTGGAATGTCGTAAAAATACTCCTCAGGCCACATAACTGCTATTACGCCAATGCTCCCAACCCAACTTGAAGGCGTTGCGTATATTCTCTCAGTGGCCACGGCAACGTAATAAGCGCCGGAGGCCGCCAGGCCGTTTACCACGGCGTATTTCGTCTTGTTAATACCCGCCACAGTTGTGTACAGAGCCTCGGTGGCGGATACAGTGCCTCCCGGCGAATTGATCAAAAGAACTATCCCAGCGACGTCGCCTCTCTGGGCCACGGCAATTAAGGCGGAAATTAGTTTATCAACAGCGGGGCTCTCGAGCACGAAGTCAATGGGGACGAGGACAATTTTAGGCTTGGCGGGCTGCGGGGGCGGAGGCGATGGTTTATACGTCGTGAGGACTAGAAATATGGCGGCAACGCTTATGGCCAACGCCAGAGCCACGCCGAATGTGACGAACTTGTCAGACATAGGGGTTATTTCTCTGGTGTATATATTTTTAAATACGCCGCCAGATTTCCAAATGGATCTCAGCGGACTGGTGGAGAGGGCCTCTCGGTCTGTTGTAGGGGTTATAACCCGCCAGCTGGACTTATTTCAAGGCGATTTTGGCTTCGGCACGGCCTTTGCCGTTGACAGCGGCGTATTCGCCACGGCCTTTCACGTAGTGGCCTCTGCGGAGGAGGTGGCGTTAGTCACCCCTGAGGGGGATAAGGCAAGGGGGCAGGTAATAGCCGCAGACGCCGCTGAGGATGTGGCGTTGATATACGCAGAGCTCAAGGCCCCTCCTCTCCCTATGGGCAGCGCCTTGAAATTAAAAGTGGGCCAGGGAGTGGTGGCAATCGGCTATCCCCTGGCGCTATTGGACAAGCCCACGGCCACTTTCGGCATAGTAAGCGCCGTTGGGAGAACTCTGAGGGCGGGGGACAGGGTGTTCGAATTTCTCATTCAGACAGACGCCGCTATTAACCCCGGCAACTCGGGAGGGCCTCTTATAAATATGGAGGGCGAGGCCGTGGGGGTAAACTCCGCCATTATTGCAGGGGCCCAGGGACTTGGCTTCGCGGTGCCTATAGACATAGTAAAAATTATGCTGGAAATGATTAGGAAATACGGCAGATATGTAAGACCGGCGCTGGGGATATACGTCACCGCTTTAAATAAAGCCGTGGCGTCTATATACGGCATACCGCTGGACAGGGGGCTGTTAGTAGTTGAGGTTTTGCCCGGGTCGCCCGCGGAGGATCTCGGCTTAGAGAGAGGAGACGTAATTTTAAAAGTAGACGGGCGGGCTGTGACGAACGTGTTTGAGCTAAGACTCCGCGTGGCTGAGGCGGTAATAAGCCAGGGAAGGCCCGTTTTTGAAATCTGGCGGAGGGGAAGGGTCTTAGAGCTCTAATTTTTCCTCAAATAGCTGTCCTGCCCCCTCGCCCAGTCGCTCCTCGGCGGGGAGAAGACGTCTATTACTACGGCGTCTGTAATGGCCTTCACCTCGTGCTCAACGCCTGGGGGTATGTGGACGACGTCTCCAGCGGCGGCAGTGAGCCTCCTCCCCCCTAGGTCGAATTCCAGCAACCCTTGTAAGACCACTGTGATCTGCTCGTTGGGGTGGCTGTGTCTCTGCACTACACAGCCCTCTTTTAGTATAAACTGAGCCACTGTGACGTTCTCGCCGGAGATGTACCTCCTCTCAACGCAGTCGCTTAATTTCTCCCAGCGCCAACTCATAGGTTGAGAAGCTTTTTCCTCTCCTCAGGCGGGAGGGCGAATACGTCAAGAGAGTTGAGTATTACCTCAGCCGCCTCCACGGGGTCTCTGTAATAAAACCGCATCCCGGCGATGTCCACGGCCTTTAAAAGCCCGTTGGCCACAAATTTATCCAGTTTCTCCCGCGCCTCCCCCGGCGACATTCCGAGGTAGTACGCGGCTTGGCCCTCGGTGAAGGCGCCAAGTGTACGCGCCATTTTTAACACACGGCGTAATAGCATGTGTTAACGTTTTCCGCGCTATATATGTTTTGTGGTTTATATATGGGTAAAATTTCTACACTATGGATGTGGGGGAGTTGCTAGAAGATGTATTGAGAATCTACAGCCCCTCACACGGCGAGGCTGATTTGGCGAAGTACCTTTTAGAATACTTAAAGCGTTTCGTGCCAGACGTGTGGATAGACGAGGCGGGAAACGTAATTGCCGTGAAGGGCAGCGGAGGCCCCGTGGTGTGGCTACACGCGCACATGGACACAGTGCCCGGCCCCCTGCCGGTTAAGAGGGAGGGAGGCGTCGTCTGGGGGCGCGGCGCTGTTGACGACAAGGGGCCCCTTGTGGCTTATTTAAAGGCTTTTTTAGACAGCAATCCCCGCGGCACTTTAGTCTTGGCGTTAGTAACCGCCGAGGAGGACGACAGCGCTGGCACTGAGGCTTTGCTACGGGGAGGCCCTCCCAGGCCCGACTACGTGTTCGTGGGGGAGCCCACAAACCTCCACATCGCGTATGCCTACAGAGGGGGGGCTAAGGTGTATATAGAACTAGAGTCACGGGGGGGACACGCCAGCTCTCCAATATACGACAACATCGTGGAAGAGCTCTTTGCCGTATACCAAGTGGTGAAGAGAGCCTTGGGACACGCTGAGAGGTACGACGCCTTCACCGTCACGCCGACAATAATCCAGTGCGGAGAAGCCCCTAATAAAGTGCCCACTAAATGCGTCATGGTGCTAGACGTGAGAATACCCCCGGGGAAAAGTTGCAGAGATTTAGCCCAGGCCCTGCCCCCAAAGGCGAGGGCAGGCCCGTGCACTGAGCCGGTGGAGGTCTCTCCCACAAACCCAGCGGCCAGAGCCTTGACAAGGGCGTTGTTAAAACTCGGCGTTGAGCCGAAGCTCAGCAGGAAATGGGGCACCGCCGACTTTAACCTCCTTGTGTCTTTGACTAAAAACATAGCCGCCTTTGGGCCGGGGGATCCAGCACTGGCCCATTCAGAGGATGAGCGCATAGACATCGCCCAGGTGGAGCTCGCCGCCAAGGCCTTGAAACTGGCTGTGGAGGAGCTCGGCATTATACCACGCCGACTATAACGAAAAACATATATTTTAACAGCATATTGTTGTCTATGTCGACGTGTAATTTAGAGGACCTCTTTAAAGAGGGGGTGGTGCTGGTGAAGGGCCTCCCCGGCTCCGGCAAGACCTTATTAGTAGCTAAAGCGGTTTCGCAGTTTAAAAAAGCGGCTTGGTTCACTTTTTACGAAACTGAGGATAGGCTGAGGAAGTACTTATCATCTGTCGGCGTCAATCCGCCTGCATATATATTTGACTTAATAAGCGTCGGGGGAAGGGAGGCGGCCAGCTTTATTGTGGAGAGGGTCTTGCAGTTAAAACCTGACGCCGTAGTGATAGACGGCGTAAACGCCATTTCGGGAGAGGCGGAGAGAGAGCTAGTACACGCCATTTTCTACCACGGGCTTTCTAGAGAGGTACCCGTGATCTTAGTAAAAGAAGGGACAGAGGTGACGGCTGCCGACTACATCGCAGACGTAATACTAGAATTAGAACACCTAATATATGAAAGCGGCGTCTCAATACGCTATTTAAAAATTTTAAAGTCCCGCGGGCGGCCTCAGCAATACGTAACGTTTCCCTTGGTAATAACTGAGCGCGGCCCCGTCGTCATTACGCCTATTGAAAAGATCCGGGAGCCGCCTAGCGAGCGTCTGACCACAAGCGCTCCTGAAATAGACGAGGCCTTGGGCGGAGGGGTTTGGAGGGGTAGCCTTGTCGCTGTCGTTGGCCCGCCGGACGGCTTGGCGAGTAAGCTAATGGTTTTAACCGCAGTGGAGCTGTCCAGAAGGGGGTCGAAGGTATTATACCACCACCACAAAGTCGTGCCGACTTTTACAAAATTCGCCGAGGCATTAGGCGTTAAGTGGCAGAGGCCGAATATTCACTGGTATTACCACCCCGTCTCTGAGCACAAAAGCCTAACTTGGTGGTTCAAATCGGCGCAGATGGTAAACGAGGGGGAAATTGACGTACACTTCGCAGACCAGTATGAACAAGTAGTCTCATCACTGGGGATAGAGCTTCTGGTAGAGGCGGCGAGGGTGTACCAAACTATTTTGAAGCGGCCTGTGACCACCGTGCTGGTGTTTAATTCCTACGAGGCGTGGGACGCCGCATCTAAACACCTCGGGTCTATTGTGGATTACGTCTTCCGGTTTGAACACGGCAGGCTGGTGGCCAACGCGCCTGACTTTGCGTCTCCAATAGAGTTCGAGTTTAAAATAGACTGGGAGAAGAGGAGAGTGGTATATACGCGGAGATGAGCTGCGTCACAAGAGAGTTATTGGTGAGGTTCTACTCAAGCTTAAGCTTCTCCCTCAGAGTTATGGTGCACTACAGAGTAGTCAGCACTTACGGCAAGCCTTTCGACTTTTTCCTCATGGAAGAGCCGTGGAGAGTTTACGAAGTATTGGAAAGGGCTTTGGGCAGGCACAACGCCGAGTTAGTACTTCGAATTTTAAGCGAGTGGCTGGGGAGGAATGGCTGTAGCACTTCCCCCGAGGAGTTGAAGAGGATTTTAAGCGACAGGGGATACTGGAAATAAATATCTCACTCAAATTATGTGTGGACATCGCAACACTGCTCCACCTCTTGGCGGAGCTTCTCCCATTTCTCCCAATCCTAAGGGAAAAGCCCATATACGCCTACGCCCACGGCAGAGACTTAGTTATATGCGTGGACAGCCCCCACTACGAGTTCACTATATTCTACATAGACGTCGAGGGGTACCACATCCCCCCGTCGGCTACTGAGCTAAGGGGATCTCTCGCGCTGAGAGAGGGGGCAATACACATCTCAAAACAGTCGCGCGGCGCTATTATTATTAAAGACGCCCCATCGGCGAGGGCGATAAGACTCGTGGCCGCAGAGGGCAACTACGATTTAAAAGTTAAGAAAAAGGGCAGTTGCCCCCACGCCGTAGAAGAGGTCCCGCAGAAAACGCCCACCGCGCACATAAGCTGAAAAGGCCGTTGCAATTCCAGTTCACGTAGGGGAGCTTTTAAGAAAAGTCGCTGTGGGGATTTGAAGGAATGTACAAACAGAAATTATCTCTCACTTCACGAGGAGGCCGAAGGGCTATGCGCAGACGTTTTGACGCAGGCTGGGGAGAAGTAGTGGGGGCCGTGACGGCGCCGCGGCGGAAGGGGGATGTCGCATTACAGACACAGAGACTACGCCGTGATAATAGAAGGCTGTACGAGGAGAGAGGGGTTAAAAGTTTAGTAATCCCGCACGGACTAGGGACTCCGTGCTTTACAAGTTGATAAGCTGTGAATACCTCAGAGATCGCAACAGCCCACGTCAGACGGTGAGAGCGCGCTTGTGAGTTCGCTACGTCACGCCTCCAGAAGGAAAAACGCCCCAAAATTTATTTACCAGCCCAAGGGGGAGTATGATGTTCTCAATACAGCCCGCTGGTGACATATACCTACGGGGAAGCCTTTGGAGTGCAACGAAAAATCCCCAAGCGCTTAGCCATGGACGTATTTAAAAAGAGGGCTGGGGATTACGACGCTTGGTATGAAAAACGCCCAGACCTTTACCAGTCGGAGCTAAGGGCCGTTTCTAAAATAGGTTGCATAGGCGGGGTGGAAATAGGCGTGGGGACTGGAAGGTTCGCCGCCCCCCTCGGCTTGAGGGCCGGCGTCGACCCCGTTAGGGAGATGTTGAGACTCGCTCCCCGGGAGCTGGACCTCGTGGAGGGGGTGGGGGAGCTTCTGCCCATTAGGGCCGGGGCCTATCCCTGCGCCTTAATAGTCGTGACTCTCTGTTTTGTGAAAAGCCCAGAGGCGGTTTTGAGAGAGGCCGCCCGCATAGCCCCTAGGGTAGTGGCCTGTATAGTGCCGCGGGAATCCCCGTGGGGGAGGCTGTACCTCCAGCTGGGGGCCAGGGGACACCCCTTTTACTCAAAGGCCAAGTTCTACACAGTGGCAGAGGTAGTAAAAATGGCCCAGGGGCTCGCGCCCGCAAGAGTAGTGGCAACGCTTTTCAACCCCCCGCCCGGAGGAGGAATAGAGGAGCCGGTAGAGGCCACCGTCGAGGAGGCTGAAGGCGCCGGGTTTGCCTGTATAGAATTTAAACGGAGAGGAATTTAATGCCGTGATAGTCGCGGTGGGAACTAAAAACCCCAATAAAATAAGAGCTGTTGAAGACGCCTACAGGTTGTTCGGCATACCCGCCAGGATAGTCCCAGCGCCGAGGCCCTTGACAACGCCGCCTCAGCCAGTGGGTCTGGAGGCCGTCCTTAAAGGGGCTGTGGAGAGGGCAAAGGCGGCGTTACAAGCCGTGGAAAAAGCCGAACACGGAGTAGGCATAGAGGCCGGGGTGGTGGAGGCCGGGGGAGTGCACCTCGACATAACTATAGCGGCTATTGTCGACGCAGGGGGGAGGACGACCATAGGCTTCGGCCCCGCCTTCCAAATCCCGCCTCCGTTTCTCTCGCAAGTACTTAGCGGCGTGGAGATGGGCGCCGTGGCTGAGCAGTATTTCAAAAGACCCTCTATAGGGTATAGAGAGGGGTTAATAGGCGTGTTGACTAAACGCCGAGTGACGCGGTACCATTTAAATCTAGCCGCCGTGGCAATGGCCCTGACGCCCCGGCTTCCACATAACTCCCAGCTCTACCTCAAGCCGTAAACCCTACTGCTAAAAGCTACACCGGGCCTATTGGACAATGATGCCAACCGCTTTACAAAAAGCGTAGACTACCCTCTCTATCCCCACGGCCTTTAACTCAACCGCCTCCTCCTCCCCCACTTTAATGAGGTCAAGCCTCCTCTTCGCAATTTCACACGGCACTAAAAAGCGGCAAAGAGGCCATTGAAGCAGTGACTAAAGCGCCGCTCCGCGGGGAAAAACTTTTAAACCCACGTAAATATAGAAACGGCCGAAGCGGGGTAGGCCAGCCTGGTAGGCCGCGGGGCTCATAACGGGCGTGCCCGTGGAGCCCCGAGGTCCCCGGTTCAAATCCGGGCCCCGCTACCTTGACATAAGTAAAAAGTCTTCTTTTCATAGGTCAAATATTAAATTATTGAATGATACCTAATTTTAAAAAAGGGGGGATTTATATTAGTCTTTGTTTTAGCTTTCTTATTATATTCTGTTGTTTCATTGGAACATACCTGATTTTATTTTCCAAAAACGCTTCCACGTTACGTCTTATTGATACGTCTTTGTTAATCAAGATTTTAAGCTCTTTTGTAGGGATATATACACTATAGCCTCGCCTCGTTGCCGTAATTCTAGGACTTATCCCCAGTTCTTTCAGTTTGTTTGCTATTTGAACTGCTTCATTATAGTCTTTTACTTCTTTTATGGCATATAGGGCGCCTCCCTCGTTATATACCACTGTTAGTCTCATTTCAATACCGCCAATATTAATAAGGCTGTTGACATTTGGACTTTTGAAACTCTTATGGCTGGAGCGTCTTGGCCGGTTAACAGAGTGGAGGTACAGCCACTTATGGGCGTGAAGCACGTCAATGAGCTTCCCATAAGGACCAGCTGAATTTATTAGTGCTTTAAACAGCTTTTTGCCACCTGGTATATACACATACCCTTTCTTTTTCTCAAAATACGCATTTGTGAGCGCCGAGACTACCTCTTTATATTCGTTTTTAATCGCTATCCGTAATTTGTAGTGTCTCTTTTCTACAAATGACCACTTTACTGATCCGTCGCCAAGCCACCACGTTAGCAAGGGTTTCAGCTCGCCGTTTTTATAACTTTCAAGAACGCCCCTGATAGCCTCTTCCTTACTCCACCTTTGCCTCCACGATTTGCTTACGGCAAAGAATATAGGTGAGACGCCCCTATTTGTTAAGTTTATACGCAATATGCCGAGTTGCACGTCTCCTGGTCTTGTGGCGAGCCAAGCATATAATTGCCACAGCTGTGAAGTGTGTATAAATGGGCGCCCATTGCTATCACCTTCGTCCGATGCACGCCAGCCCATCTGCAATAGCTCAACTTCACTGCCCATCCTTAACAAGTCTGGGAAATACGCAGTAGTTGAGATTCCTCGCAGTGGTAAATAAAAGGTCTTGTGACCCTCAAACTCTACCTCCTTAAGATCCTCGGCCTCTTCTTTTACGTTTGTAAGCTCATTATGTGCTTTAGAAGCGGCGATTTTTAATATCTCAGATAAAGTATTGGCAAACTGCGACAATTGTCCAGCCTCGCTTTCCCCCAAGAGTCTTTTTAGATTATCGGTAATGTGCCCTATGTAAACCCTATATCCCTCTACCACCCGGTCAAGGCTGCCCGAGAGGACGCCTCTGCGTCCAATCTCGGCCAAGACCTCTTCCAGAGTCGGCGGCTTCTGGGGCGCCAAGGCGATTTCAAGCCTCCTCCTCGCCTCATTCACAAAGGCCTCCATGACCGCCCCCGCGCCTCCCTTAATATACGCTACAGGAAAACCTTGGAAAGGTGAGTTCGGCGAAAATTTCAATGAAGTCTTATTTATTCTGCCTCCTGCGCCGCCTACTGGCGTGTTAGCAATAGAAAGCGGGGGACTGCGGCATGAGTTAATGTCCCCACAGCCACGCCGGCGAATTCCCTCATTCCAGTTTTTTCAACTTTTCTATAAGTCTTAACACCTCTCTTCTATGGACGTCGAAACTCTTTCTCTCCATGAAGTGGTGGTAAAAATTGGCGTGTAACCTCTTGGCTAGGGTAAAGCCTTTTAGAATTTCTTCGTCTCCAGTCTCCTGGTAAAGCCTCTCTATTATCACGGCGTAGTCCCTGTGGCTGTAGTGGGGCATTCCCCTTTTCTCGGCTATGGCGTTGAGCAAAGCAGTTACAGCGCCCCAGTACTTCTCCCCTGCCTGGGACAAGTCGCCTTTCTCGTAGAGCGACTCGGCCTCTCTTAAGTGCTTTTCGTGAAGGGCGAGGTAAACATCAATTCTCTCAGAGGGGTCAAGCCTCTCTGCAATTAACGAGAGGAGAAATTCCTCTACGTCCCGGCCGCCGGCGGCCTTGCGCAAGAGCT
>FWWM01003958.1_pt1 | contig 35502 bp, 33 predicted proteins | sample 2228351 | NCBI WGS metagenome assembly FWWM01 (sample SAMEA103939774, study PRJEB20133) | metagenome
AGCCCCCGGCGCCGCCCGCCCCTGAGGTAGCGGCCCCGGCCCCCCCGGCGTCCCCGGCGGCCCGACGCCTGGCCCGGGAGCTCGGGGTCGACCTCTCCACGGTCCGGGGGACCGGACCGGGGGGGCGGATCGTGGAGGAGGACGTCCGGGCGGCCGCGGGGGCGGCGCCGCCCGCGCCGGCCGCGGTCGAGCCCATCACCCCGATGCGGCGCGCCATCGCCGAACGGCTCCACGGCCACCTCGCCGCGACCGCGCAGGTCACCCTCACCGCGGAGGCCGACGTCACCGCCCTGGCCGAGGAGCTGGAACGGCTGTCCGCGGTCTCGGGGCGACGGGCCTCCTACACGGAGGCGGGCGTCCGGGCGGCCGCCCTCGCGCTCCGCGAGCATCCGCGCCTCGGGGGGCGTTGGACCGAGGAGGGGATCGTGCTCCCCGGGAGCCTGGACGTGGGGGTGGCGGTGGCGCTCGACGACGGGCTCGTGGTCCCGGTGATCCGGGCCGCCGACACGAAGGACCTGGAGACGCTCGGCCGGGAGGTGGCCGAGCTCGCGGAGCGGGCGCGGGCGGGAGCGCTCACGCCCGCGGATCTGGAGGGCGGCGTGTTCAGCGTCACCAACCTCGGCGCCTACGGCGTGGACGCGTTCACCCCGCTCCTGAACCCCCCGCAGACGGCCATCCTCGGCCTGGGGCGCGCCCGGCCGCGCCCGGCCGTGGTCGAGGGCCGCGTGGAGGTGCGGACCCTCATGGTCCTCTCCCTCACCTTCGACCACCGGGTCGTGGACGGGGCACCGGCCGCCGCCTTCCTCCGCACCGTGTCGTCGCTCCTCGAGGCGCCCGATCGGCTCGGGTCCGGCCCGGCGCCCGGCCCGGTGGCCCAGGGCTGATCACCGCCCGCGCGCCGGTTCGCGGCGTGGGCGTAGGCTCGAGCCGTGCGGGGAGGGGCGGATCGATCGGCTCGCCCGTGGCCGGCAAGGGGCGGCCCGGGACGCGCGGCGGCCCCGGGCGGGGTGCGGTTCCCGATCCCGGCGCTGCTGAGGGCGGGACGGCGGACGAACCTCGCGCTCGCGGCGGTCCTGGCGCTCGCCCTGGGGACCGGCGCCCTGGCCTTCGCGGTCGGCCGGCCCTGGGTCCGGTGGGTGCTCGTGGCCCACGGCGTGGCCGGGTTCGCGATCGTCCTCCTGGCCCCCTGGAAGCGGGCCGTTGCCGCCCGGGGCCTCGCCCGCCGTCGCCCCGGGGCCTGGGCGTCGCTCGCCCTCGCGGCGGTCCTCGCCCTCGTCGTGCTCACGGGCCTCGCGCACCTCGCGGGGGTCCCGCGTTCGGTCGGTGGGATCTCGCCGATGCAGCTCCACGTCGGCGCTGCGCTCGCTTCGCTCCCCCTCGCCGCCTGGCACGTGCTCGCACGCCCGGTCCGGCCGAGACGCACCGACCTCTCGCGCCGCGCCGTGCTCCGCGCCGGCCTGCTCGTGGGCGGGGCCGGGGTCGCCCTGGCCGGGGCCGAGGGCCTCCTGCGCGCGCTCGCGCTCCGGGGGGCCGACCGGCGGTTCACCGGCTCGCACGAGGCCGGCTCGTTCGACCCCGCGGCGATGCCGGTGACGCAGTGGCTCGACGACCCCGTCCCCGGGATCGACCCGGGGGCGTACCGGCTCGTGGTCCGGGACGCCGACGGGGAACGCGCGATCGGGTACGAGGAGCTCGCGGCCTTCGAGGACCGGGTGCGGGCCGTGCTGGACTGCACCGGCGGGTGGTACGCCGCGCAGGACTGGGAGGGCGCGTGGCTCTCGCGGCTCGTGCGCACGAGCGGCGCCCGGAGCCTGGTCGTGCGCTCGGCCACCGGCTACGCGCGGCGGTTCCCCGCGGGGGACGCCCCCCGGCTCCTGCTGGCCGTGCGGGCGGGCGGCCGCCCGCTCTCGGCCGGCCACGGGGCCCCGGCCCGGCTCGTGGCTCCGGGCCGGCGGGGGTTCTGGTGGGTCAAGTGGGTCACCCGGGTCGAGGCGGACGAGGTCCCCTGGTGGTGGCAGCCGCCGTTCCCCCTGACATGAGCGCCTCGCCGGGGGGGAGCCCGGTCGGCGAGGCCTCCCCGAGGAACCGGTTCGCGGCGCGGCTGTTCGCCGGGATCGCGTCGAGCTACGAGGAGATGGGGGCGCTGCTCTCGCTGGGGCAGGACCCGCGGTGGCGGCGGTTCCTCGTCTCGCGGGCCTGCGCCGCGCCGGGCGCCCGCGTGCTCGACGTGGCGACCGGCACCGGGCTCGTGGCGCGGGAGGTCGCCCGCCGCGGCGCCCGCGTCGTGGGCCTGGACCAGAGCGAGGCGATGCTCGGGGAGGCCCTCCGCCGCGCCCGCCGCGCCGGGCTCGCGGACCGGGTGCGGTTCGTGCTGGGCCGGGCCGAGCGCCTCCCGTTCCCCGACGGGGCGTTCGATGCGGTGACCTTCACCTACCTCCTCCGGTACGTGGACGAGCCGGAGGCGACCATCGCCGAGCTGGCTCGCGTGCTCCGGCCGGGGGGCACGCTCGTCGGGCTCGAGTTCGCCGTGCCCGAGCGGACCGCGTTCCGGCTGGGCTGGCTCGCCTACACGCGCGGGGTGCTGCCCGCCGTGGGGCTCCTCGTCTCGCCGGCGTGGCACCGGACGGCGCGGTTCCTCGGGCCGAGCATCGCCGGGTTCCACCGGGCGTTCCCGCTCCCGGAGCAGGTCCGGTGGTGGCAGGCGGCGGGGATCCGTCGGGTCCGGACCCGGGCCCTCACGTTCGGGGCGGCGCTCGTGACCTGGGGGGTGAAGGGCGGTGGGTGAGGGCCCGAGCCCGGGGGAGGCCGACCGCCCCGCGTTCTACGCGCTCGCGCCGGGCGGGTGGCGGGACTGGTGGACCGTGCTCCACCCGCCCTACACGCTCTGGCACCTCTCCTACGTGGCGATCGGTGCGGCGACCGCGCCACGGCTGGACCTCCGGTGGCTCGGGGAGACGCTCCTCGCCTTCTTCCTCGCGGTGGGGATCGCCGCCCACGCGCTGGACGAGCTCCACGGGCGGCCGCTCCGGACCCGGATCCCCGACGGCGCCCTCCTCGCCGCGGCCGCCCTCGCCCTGGCCGGGGCGGCGGCCCTCGGGGTCCACGGCGCCCTCCGGATCTCGCCCTGGCTCCTCGCGTTCGTCGGGGCCGGGGTGTTCCTCGTCCTCGCCTACGACCTCGAGCTCGCCGGCGGGCGGTTCCACACCGACGCCTGGTTCGCGGCGGCCTGGGGCGCCTTCCCCGCCCTGGTCGGCGCCTTCGCGCAGACCGCCCGGGTGACGCCCGCGGCCCTCGTCGCGGCTGCGGGGTGCGCGGCGCTGTCGGCGGCCCAGCGGGCGCTCTCCGCCGAGGCCCGGCGGATCCGACGGCGGGCCGTCCGCGTCCAGGGGGAGGTGGTCCTCGACGACGGGACCCGCGAGGAGATCGGGGCCGCGACGCTCCGGCGGGCGCCGGAGCGGGCGCTGCGCGCGCTCTCGGCCGCGGTGCCCCTCCTCGCGGCGGCGCTCGTGCTCGCGCGGGCGTAGCGGGGGCGTCCCCTCGCCGACCCGCTACCCTGGAGGGGCATGACGCGGCCCGCGACGATCGGCGAGCTCCGGGCGGCCGGGTACCCCGACCGCACGGTGAAGGAGGAGCTCCGGGCGAACCTCCTCGCGCGCCTGTCCCGCGGGGGGGCGCTGTTCCCCGGGATCGTGGGGTTCGAGGACTCCGTCCTCCCCACGCTGGAGCGGGGCATCCTCGCCGGCCACGACCTGATCCTCCTGGGGGAGCGGGGCCAGGCCAAGACCCGGCTGATCCGCCGGATCGTGGACCTCCTCGACGAGGAGGTCCCGACGATCGCGGGGTGCGAGGTGAACGACCACCCGTACCGGCCGATCTGCGCCCGGTGCCGCCACCTCGTCGCGGAGGAGGGCGACGCGGTGCCCGTGGCCTGGATCGGCCGGGAGCAGCGGTACGCGGAGAAGCTCGCCACCCCCGACACGAGCGTCGCCGACCTGATCGGGGACGTGGACCCGATCCGGGTGGCGGAGGGGCGGTACCTGGCCGACGAGCTCACGATCCACTACGGGCTGATCCCCCGGACCAACCGCGGGATCGTGGCGATCAACGAGCTCCCCGACCTGCCCGAGCGGATCCAGGTCTCGCTGTTCAACATCCTCGAGGAGCGCGACGTGCAGATCCGCGGGTACCGGGTGCGGCTGCCGCTCGACCTCCTCCTCGTGGCGACCGCGAACCCCGAGGACTACACCCACCGGGGGCGGATCGTCTCGCCCCTCAAGGACCGGTTCGGGACCCAGGTCCGCACCCACTACCCCGAGACCCTCGCGGACGAGATCCGGATCATGGAGCAGGAGGCGCGGCCGCCGGCCGGGGGCATCCCGGTACGGATGCCACGCTACCTCGAGGAGGTGCTGGCGGCCCTCACCGCCGAGCTCCGCCGCTCCCCCCACGTGAACCAGCGCTCGGGGATCTCGGTCCGCTACTCGATCGGGAACCTGGAGACCCTCGTGGCCGCGGCGGTCCGCCGCGCGGCGCGGACCGGCGAGCCGGAGGCGGTGCCCCGGGTCTGCGACCTGCCGGCGGTGCTCGACGCCTCCCTGGGGCGGATCGAGTTCGACACGATCGAGGAGGGGCGGGAGGGCGAGATCCTCCTCCGGGCCCTCCGGGCGGCGATCCTCGAGGTCTTCCGCCGCCGCCTCGCGGGGTTCGACTTCGGGCCGCTCCTCTCCCGCTTCGACGGCGGGTTCGTGGCCGAGACCTCCGACCTCACCCCGGCCCACGAGGTGCTCCGCCAGTTCGGCGACCTCCCGGGGCTCGCGCGGATGCTCGAGCGCCTGGGGGTGGAGGAGGAGAGCCCGGGGGTGGCGGCCTCGGCGGTGGAGTTCGCGCTCGAGGGCCTCCACCTGTCGCGCCGGCTGAACAAGGAGGAGTCGGGGCGCGTCGGCGCGTACCGCTACGCGGCGGGCCCCGCCGATCGCTAGTCCGCGGCCGTGTCGAGGGTCCACGCGGTCGTCGGCTTCGGGGTCGTCGGGCTGTTCGCGCTGGGCTGGCTCTGGGGGCTCGGCGCCAGGCTCGCGCGCCGCGAGCCGGGCCCGTGGTTCTGGCGGCTCGTCGCCGCCCAGCAGGTGACCGCGGGCGCCCAGGCGGTCCTCGGCATCGCGCTGTTCGTCCTCGGCCACCGGGTCGTCTCCCCCGGCGTCCTGGGCGGCGTCCGGCACTACGTGTACGGGCTGCTCCCGGTCGTGGTCCTCCTGTTCGCGCACCTGGTCGCGCGGGAGGGGAACGCGTCGATGCTCGGGTTCGACCCGCGCAAGCCGGTGGCGCCGTGGGTGCCGTTCGCGTGGGCCTCGTTCATCTGCTTCGGGCTCACGTTCATGGCGCTCTCCACCGGCCTCGGGATCCGCTGACGCGCGCCGGGGGACGCCCGGCGGCGCGGCTGGTAGGGTGGGAGGGTCCCCGAGCGTAGCGCCCCACGGGCGCGGTAAGGAGTCCCCGATGCTCCAGGTCACCGATGCCGCCGTCTCCGTCTTCAAGGAGCTGCTCGGCCCGGCCGGTGCGGGCCAGGCGATCCGGATCGAGCCGGTCGAGGGTCCGGGCGGCGAGACCGCGATCAGCTTCTCGGCCGTGCGGGAACCGCGGGAGGGCGACGCCCCCTCCCAGGCCAAGGACCTCGAGGTCTACGTCGCGCCCGAGCTCGCGCCGGGGCTCGAGGACGCGATCCTCGACGCCCGGGCGACCGAAGGCGGCGCCGAGCTGTACCTCCGTCTGGCCGGCCCCGAGGAGTAGGCGCCCGGAGGCCGCGGGCCCGTCGGCCGGCCCGCGCGGGGCCCCTTCGGCGGGGAGGGCGTAGGCTGGTGGGCGATGCGGATCCGGTACTCCCGCTGGGACGGCTCCCAGGACCCCTTCGGGCCGGACGTCTCCGCCGGCGACCTCCTCGACGAGCTCTCCGAGGACATCCTCTCGGGCGCCGGGGTGCAGGCCGCCCTCTCCCGCCTCGTCCGCCGGGGGATGCGCGGGCGGTTCAGCGGGCTCGACGCGCTCCGGGCCCGGCTCCGGGAGGCCCGCCGGCGGGAGGAGGAACGGCTCGACCTGCGCGGTCCCCTCGAGGAGCTCCGCCGGGAGCTCGAGGAGATCCTGGAGCGGGAGCGCTCGGCCCTCTCCCTCCGACCCGACGAGGACGCCCGCGCCCGCGAGGCGTTCCTCGATGCGCTGCCGGGGGACCTCCCCGGCCAGCTCCGCGAGCTCGCGGGCTACCGGTTCGCCGACCCCGAGGCCCAGGGGCGCTTCGACCGGCTCCTCGAGCGGCTCCGGGAGGAGGTCCTCGGCGCCTACTTCCGGAACCTCGCCGAGGGCCTGCGGAACCTCGCCCCCGAGGAGCTCGGCCGGTTCCGGGACATGCTCGCCGAGCTGAACCGGATGATCGAGGACCGTGCCCGCGGGACCCACACCCAGGAGGACTTCGACCGGTTCATGGAGCGCTACGGGGACCTCTTCCCCGACCGACCGCGGGACCTGGACGAGCTGCTCGAGGGGATGGCCCGGCGGATGGCGGCGCTCTCGCGGCTCATGGCCTCGCTCTCGCCGGAGCAGCGGGCCGAGCTCCAGGCGCTCGCCGAGGGGGTGCTCTCCGACCTCGACCTCGCCTTCGAGGTGGACCGGCTGGCGGCGAACCTCTCCGAGCTCTTCCCCGGGATGCCGTGGGGCGAGCCGGCGCTCGCCGGGGGCGACGAGGCGATGCCGCTCGCGGCCACCGTGGACGCGCTCGAGCGCCTCCACGACTACGAGGACCTGGACCGCGCGCTCTCCGGCGACTACGCGGGGGCCTCCCTCGAGGACGTCGACGAGGAGGCGCTCCGGCGGACGCTCGGCGAGGAGGCGGTCCGGGACGTCCGCCGCCTGAAGGCGATCGAGCGGGCCCTGGAGCAGGCCGGGCTCATCCAGCGGCGGGAGGGGCGGCTCGAGATGACCCCCAAGGGGGCCCGCCGGCTCGGCGAGCGCGCGCTGGTCAAGGTCTTCGAGCACCTCCGCCGGGACCGGGAGGGGACGCACGAGGCCCGCGACCCCGGAGGCGTCGCCGAACCCACCGGCCAGACCCGGCCCTGGCGGTTCGGGGACGCCGGGCGGATCGCCGTCCAGCGGACCGTGTTCAACGCGGTGCTGCGCGAGGGGCCGGGGCGCGCGCCGCGGCTCTCGCCCGAGGACTTCGAGGTGGTGGAGGCCGAGCAGCGGACCGAGGCCGCCACCGCGCTCCTCCTCGACCTCTCGTTCTCGATGCCGCTGCGCGGCCACTTCGTCCACGCGAAGCGGATGGCCCTCGCCCTCCACGCGCTGATCGAGGGGCGCTACCCGCACGACACGCTGTACCTCATCGGGTTCAGCGACTACGCGCGGCGGATGGAGCCCCGGGACCTCACGGCCGCGGGGTGGGAGCGGGTGTACGGGACCAACATGCAGCACGCGTTCCACCTGGCGGGCCGGCTCCTCGCCCAGCACCCCCGGGCCACGAAGCAGGTGATCGTGGTGACCGACGGGGAGCCGACGGCCCACCTCGAGGGCGAGGAGGTGTTCTTCTCCTGGCCCCCGGTCCCGGAGACGATCCGGCTCACGCTCCAGGAGGCGATGCGCCTGGCCCGGGCCGGCGTGACGCTCAACGTGTTCATGCTCGAGGACTCCCCGGGGCTCGTGCGGTTCATGGAACGCCTGGCCCGCCTCACCGCGGGGCGCGTGTTCCTGATGGACGGCCGGGACCTCGGCGCGTTCGTGGTCCGGGACTACGTGGCCCGCCGCTCGCGCTGAGCGGGGCGCCGGGGGACGCCCGGTCAGAAGCGGTCGGGCCGGAAGGCCTCGACCGGGACCGAGGGGCGCTGGCCCGAGGCGATCTCGGCCACCACCTTCCCCGTCGCCGGGGACTGGGTGAAGCCGAGCATGCCGTGGCCGGCGGCGAGGATGAGCCCGTCGACGCGCCGGACGGGACCGATCGCCGGGAGCCCGTCGGCCGTGAGGGGGCGGAACCCGTACCAGGCCTCACCCCGACCGAGGTCGGGCGGCTCCCGGAGGATCCGGGCGGCGGAGCGCAGGACCGCTCCGTACCGCCGAGGGTCGAGCCGTTCCTCGAAGCCGGCCAGCTCGAGGGTCCCGCCGACCCGGAGGCGGCCGTCGAGGGGCGTGACGGCCACCCGGAGCTCCTCGGCGAGGATGGGCAGCCGAGGCCCGGCCGGGACGGCTCCGAGCGTGCAGCTGTACCCCTTGGCCGGCTCCAGGGGGAGTGGGATCCCGAGGGGCCGGGTGAGGGCCGGCGTCCAGGCCCCGGCGGCGAGGACGACGAGGTCGGCCGGGAACTCCTCCTCCGGGCCGGAGGCGACCACCCCGCGCACGGCGCCCCGGCGGACGAGGACCCGCTCCGCCGGCCTGCCGGGGAGGACCCGGGCCCCCCGCCGGGCCAGGTCCTCGGCGAGGGAACGGACGTAGGCGAAGCAGTCCCCCACCGCCTGGTCCTCGACGAGGAGGGCCCCGAGGACGGCGGCGGAGAGGGCGGGCTCCAGCTCTCGGGCTTCGTGGCCGGAGAGGACCCGGACCCGGAAGCCCCGGGCGGCGATGGCCTCGGCCTCCTCCTCGGCCCCGCGGAGCCCGGCGGCGGTGAGGTAGACCTGCAGGAGCGGAGCGCGGCGGTAGGGGAAGCGGATCTCGCGGGCGATGGCGTCGAACAGCTCGAGGCTCATCCTGCCGAGGGCGGCCATCGCGTCGTAGCCGCGCTCGGCCGCCTCCCGGGTGCAGGCCCGCCGCATCCGGAGGAGGAAGGGCAGGAGGCCCGGGCGGGGGCGGATGGCGAAGGGGCTGTCGGGGCGGGGGAGGTGCCGCAGGGCCTCGGCCACGGCGCCCGGGGCCGGGAGGGGCTGGGAGTGGCTGGGGACGACGAAGCCGGCGTTGGCGTACGAGCAGCCCCGGCCCAGCTCGCCCCGCTCGAGGAGGACCACCCGGAACCCGGCCCGGACCAGGAAGTGGGCGCAGGCGACCCCCACGGCCCCGCCCCCTACCACCACCGCGTCGCCGGCCATCAGAGCGTGATCCGCGCTCGAGTGCGCCCCCTGGCTGGAGATCCGGTGGCCAAACTCACCAAGTGCCTCCCGACCAGGCGGGATGCCAGGAACGACGACCAGCGACGACCCCAGAGGCAGGCACCTTCGAAGTGAAGGCTATCGCAGGGGGGCCCGGGTACACGCAACGGCCGACCACCCATCCCGCACCTCCCACGCCGGGCTGTTACGTCAGGAGCTGGTCCGCGGCGTCGGGCTCATCGGCCGCATCGACGAGCGGCTCTCGACCGTCTGCTACATCCTCGCCATCGAGCCAGGCTCGATCAAGGGGAGAATGTGCTTGCCAAAGTGGGCGGCCGACGTCCCGCCGCTCAGCCGCGAGCGGCGCTCACGTCGTTTCGACCCCGCTTGGCCCCGGGGCGCCGCTCGTCGGCTGCAGCGGCATGTTAGACGGCGTGCTGAATGCCAGCCATATCCGAACGATACCGTTGCCACGTTGCGCGCATGAGGAACACGCTGGTCGCGACTAGCAGCGGGGCCGACGTCGCGCCGGGCAGCCATCGCTGGAAGTACAGCGAACCAGCCAGATGCACCACTCCGTTCATGAGCATGACGCCCCCCAGTACCCATGAGGTGAGCCGAATCGCAGCCCCACCCTGATGCACGAGCGGCGCGAGAGCGGCGAGCACGAGCACCAGCAGGACAAGCCCGGCGAGCCAGATTCCAAAGGTGAACGTGGGCATCGGGAACCAAGGAATCTGCGATCGGATGCTCAGTACGAGAGGGTTGTAGAAATCCAAGAAATTCGTCAACGCTTCGTCGATCACGTGTAGGGCGAGCGAGCCGACGAGCAACAGCCAGGCGCGCATATGCTGCCGAACTGGGCCAATATCGCCCGAAGATCGGACCAGATCAGCTCCTCGCTTCGGCATGATCGATTTCGGCCGTCTAACGCTCGCCCCTCACCTGCGGGGGCCGAAGACGACCGTCAGGTGCAGCGGCTCGTTAGACCTCGCTCGCAATGTCACCAACCGTCATTCCAGGCGTGTGCCGAGCCCGGGAACGAAGAACCCCGTGCGTTTGGCGTATTCCCTCCAGGCCGCTCCGAACTTGTCCTCTAACGCTCGCTCCTCCAGTCGGGCGCGGTGAATCTCGGCAGGAAGGAACAGAATGATGAGCGTCAGCAGCCCGACTGCACTTCGTGTCACGAGGTTGGCTCCGATGAGGGCGATTGTCATCGCGGCGTAGACGGGATGGCGTACGAGCCGAAAGGGTCCTGCGACAACCAGCCTGTCGAGGCGTGGGACTGTACCCCCTCCAATGGCAGCCCGCAAGTGAACCGCCGCCCAGAGGAAGAGCAACATGCCACCGTAGAGGAGGGCGAAGCCAAGAACGCGTGCCGCGCCTCGCGCGAGTGGAAACTGATCCGTGAACAAGAGGGCCGTGGCCACCGCAACCACGCCTGCCACTCCCGTCAGCACGACCGAGATGCGGTCCTTCACGCTGCTGTCCCCCAGCACCGATCTTCAGCGAGGTCTAACTCCTGACTAGGCTGGTTCGTCTAATACTCCTCCCTGGTCGGCCTGACGCGACAGCGTGAGGAAGATCCGCCTCGGGCATCACCTCCCTGGGCTCGAGTCTTCGGCCCCTGACGCCACCACCGGCAGGCACTACGCTGCGCTCGCGGGCAGCATAGTACTCGGGCGAGGAGCCGGCTCAAGACCCCAGTCCGTCCATGAGGCTCCGGACCCCCTTGCCGCCCCGGTTCAGCACGTGGGTGTAGATCATCGTCGTCTTCGCATCCCTGTGACCAAGCACCTCCTGGACCGTGCGGATGTCGTAGCCATCTTCCAAGAGGTGCGTGGCGAAGAAGTGCCGGAAGGAATGGCAGGAGGCGGGCTTCGTCAGCCCGGCCCGGTGCGCACGGTCGGGATCCCCGCGCCATGACGGTCCATCGCGCCTCGCCCGATGCTACCCGTCGGGTGCTCCCGGGCGGCGGGGTCCGAGGGCGGGTAGGCCGACCGGACCCGTGCGCGCCTGGCCGTACCATGGTGACCTCGATGCGCGTCGCCCTCTGCCAGATGAACGCGGGGGACCGGAGGCCGAGGCGAACCTGCAGGTCGCGTCCGACCTCCTCTCCCGGGCCGCCCAGGCCGATCGACCCGTCGGCCCTCTCGTGCCACGGCCTGACCGACGAGGAACTCGCCGCCTACCCCCGCGAGAAGCTGGAGGTGCTGGCGCGAGAGTGCGAGGACATCGAGGCCGGCCTGGCGAGCTCCGCCCCGGTGCCGGCGAGCCCGGAGCCCCTACCCCCGGACTCCCCGCCTCCGTGGCCCGAGGGCCTGTTCGGTTGGGAGGAGGCGGACGACTTCCCCGCGCCAGATCTCAGGTTCACGAGCATGTGGCGGAAGGTGATCGACGGCCTCTACGTCGAGGTCCGGGTGGGGTGGGTCCAGGACTCGGTGACGGGGGCCGAGGATCCTTCGCAGGCGAGGATCCTCTATCGCGCCATCGACCCGGGCAGCATGGGCGGGTCCTTCGAGGTGCTGACCCTCGAGGTGCTGACCCCACCGCTCAAGGGACCGCTATCCATCCGGTCGGTCGACGGGTCGCTCCTCACCCTGGCGAACCCCTCGGGCCAGGCGGTGCTCTTCGACGCCGGCGCGGGGCGGTTCGTGGAGCGCTGAGGGAGGGAGGCCCTCGACGGTCGCTCCCCCTTCCCACCAGAGCGTCACGACGACCTGGCGGTCGGGCCCCGCGGACCACAGGCCCTCCCGCTCCCGCAGCCGCTCGCCGAGGGCCCGCTCCACCTCCGGGTCGCGGTCGGGCGCGAGGCAGAGCCGCCGCCGGACGAGCGCGACCGCGTCCTCCCTCCGCTCGAAGCCGGCAGGTGTGGGCGGGAGGAGGTGGTCCTCGCGGCGGACGTCGAGCCCGAGCTCGCGGAGGGCGGCCTCGGCGTCGTCGGCGGTCGGGCCGGCGGGGCGGGGGAGGCCGTGGAACCGGAGCCAGAGGTCGCCCATCCAGGCCCAGGGATGGCGGTCGGTGATCTCGCAGACCACCCGCCTCCGGGCGTGGTCGGTGAGGGCGCGGACGAAGGGCTCGAGGTCCTGGACGTTGTACAGGACGTGGCCGCAGACCACGACGTCGGCGGGCCCGATCCGCGGGGCGACCTCCGGCCAGGTCCCCTCCACCGCCACCGCCTCGGCGCCGGTGGGCCCGAGGACCTCGACGAACCGCTCGAGCATCGCCCCGGACGCGTCGATCCCCACGATCCGCGAGGCCCGCCCGGCGAGCGGGACCGAGGTCGCCCCGGCGCCGCAGCCGACGTCGAGCACGGTGCCGCCCTCCGGGAGCGCCTCGAGGGCCCGCCGCGCGGTGGGCGAGGGCTCGCGCGCCCGGACCGCCTCGGCCCGGCGGCGGAACTGCTCGGCGGGGAACCCGTACGGAGGCTCCGGGGCCGCGGCCAGGATCTCGTCGGGGATCCGCCAGGCCTCGAGCGCCTCCCGCCAGCGTTCGACGGCGCCCACGGGCCCACCGTACACTCCCGCCGCCTGGCTCGAGGGAGCGAGCGGCTGGAGGGAGCGAGCGGAGGCCCGGCCGGAGGGAGCGAGCGTGTACCTGACCCCGACGGAGGAGGAGCGCCTCAGGATCTCGGCCGCGGCCGACCTCGCGCGGAAGGTCCTGGCCCGCGGGCTCCGGCTCTCGGCCCCCGAGGCGGTGGCCCTCGCCTGCGACGAGATGCACCTCGCGGCCCGGGCCGGGGCGAGCTACGAGGAGGTGGTCGAGGCGGGGCGGCGGGCGGTCCGGCCCGACCAGCTCCTCGACGGCGTCCCGGACCTGGTCGAGGAGATCCGCCTCGAGGTGCTCCTCGACGAGGGGAGCCGGCTCGTCGTGCTGCGGCGGCCCTGGGGCCGCGTCGACGGGGAGGGGACCTCGTGAACGGCCGGGCCCGGGCGGGGCGGGACGGCCCCGGGGGCGCGCGGATCGGGGAGGTGCGGGCCCGGCCGGGGGAGGTGGGGCTGGCGGCGGGCAGGCCCCGGATCCGGCTCACGGTCACCAACACCTCGACCCGGCCGGTGCGGGTCTCCTCCCACTACCCGTTCTGGAGGGTGAATCGCCGGCTCGAGTTCGACCGGGTGGCGGCGACCGGGTTCCGGCTGGACCTCCCCGCCGGCTCCTCGCTCCGGTTCGCGCCGGGGGAGACGCGGGAGGTGGGGCTCGTGGCCTACGGGGGCCTCGCCGCGGCCGCGGTCCGCCGGGAGCGCGCGGGGGGCGGGCGGTGAGTGGCGCGATGGGCGAGGCGATCGTGGACCGCACGCCGCGGGAGGACGGGTTCCGGGCCCCGGCCGAGTGGGGGCCGCACCGGGCGTGCCTGATGGCGTGGCCGACCAGGACCCGCCTGCCGATGTGGGGCGAGCTGTTCGAGGACGCGCAGCGGGACTACGCGACGGTCGCCGCCGCCATCGCGGCCTTCGAGCCCGTCGTGATGGTCGTGGACCCCTCCCAGGAGCGGGAGGCCCGGCGGCGGCTCCCCTCCCAGGTCGAGCTGCTCCCGCTCCCGATCGACGACTCCTGGATGCGGGACAACGGCCCGATCTTCGTCCGCGACGAGCGGGGGAGGGTGGCCCTCGTCCACTTCCGGTTCAACGCGTGGGGGGAGAAGTTCCACCCCTACGACCGCGACGCGGATCTTCCCAGGCTCCTCGCCGACCACCTCGGCGTGCGCCGGTACGCCGCCCCCGTCGTCCTCGAGGGAGGGTCGGTCCTCGTGGACGGCGAGGGCACCCTCCTCACGACCGAGCAGTGCCTCCTCCACCCGAACCGGAACCCGCACCTGTCGCGGGGGGAGATCGAGGAGCTGCTCCGCGCCTACCTCGGCGTCGAGGTGATCGTCTGGCTCTCCCGGGGGCACTCCGCCGATCGCGACACCGACGGGCACGTGGACGGCGTCGCCCAGTACGCGGCCCCCGGCGTCGTCCTGCTCCTCGCGCCGGCCGACCCCTCCGACCCCGACCACGGGAGCGGGGCCGAGAACCTCCGCCGCCTCGAGGCGGCGCGGGACGCCGCCGGTCGCCGGCTGCACGTGGTCCGGGTCGACCCCGGGGTGGCGAACGGGATCCCCTACCTCAACTGCTACCTCGCCAACGGTGCGGTGATCGTCCCGGTCGCGGGCGGGCCCGAGGACGAGGCGGCGGTGGCGCAGATCGCGCAGGCCTTCCCCGGCCGCGAGCTGGTCCGGGTGCCGGGGCGGACCCTCGTCGCGGGGGGCGGCGGCCCCCACTGCATCACCCAGCAGGTGCCCGAGGGGAGCTTCGTCCCGTGAGGATCTCCCGGGAGGAGTACGCGCGCCGCTACGGCCCCACGGTCGGCGACCGCATCCGGCTGGCCGACACCGACCTCTGGGTCCGGGTCGAGGACGACCACGTCGGCTACGGCGACGAGCCGATCTGGGGCTACGCGAAGAACCTCCGCTCGCGGATGACCCAGCACGACCGCGCCGCGCCCGAGAGCGAGCTGGACGTGCTCGTCGCCGGCGTGGTGGTGATCGACCCGTTCCTCGGGGTGGTGAAGACGAACCTCGGGATCAAGGACGGGCGGGTCGTGGGCCTGGGGCGGGCCGGGAACCCCGACATCACGGACGGGGTGGAGCTCCAGGTCGGGCCCTCGACCCTCCCGATCAACGGCTACGGGCTGCTCGCGACGCCCGGGGCCGTCGACAGCCACGTCCACCTGATCACGCCGCGGCTCGTCCCGGTCGCCCTCTCGGCGGGCGTCACGACGCTGATCACCGCCGGGTTCGAGGAGCCGGCCTGGACGATGGAGCGGACGCTCCTCGCCTGCGAGCGGTGGCCGGTGAACGTGGGGCTGCAGGCGAGCGCGCGGACCGACCTCCGCGGGCCGGTCGAGCGCCTCCTCGAGGCGGGCGCGTGCGGGCTCAAGGTCCACGAGGACTGGGGGGCGTACCCCGAGATCGTCGACGCCGCCCTCGCCGTGGCCGACGCCCACGACGTCGCGGTCTGCCTCCACACCGACGGGCTGAACGAGTCCTGCGAGCTCGAGGAGACCGTCGACGCGATCCGGGGGCGGGCCGTCCACGCCTACCACGTCGAGGGGGCGGGCGGCGGCCACGTGCCCGACGTGATCGGCCTGGTCCGCGAGCCGAACGTGGTCTGTTCCTCGACCACCCCCACGATCCCGTACGGGCGCGCCGCGCCCGCCGAGCACCTCGCGATGATCCTCGCGGTCCACGGCGGCTCCCCCGACCTCCCCGAGGACGTCGAGGCGGCCCGGGAGCGGATCCACCCCGCGACGATGGCCGCCGAGGGTCCGCTCCACGAGCTCGGGGCCATCAGCATCGTGAACAGCGACTCCCAGGGGATGGGCCGGATCGGGGAGACGGTCCGGCGGACCTGGCAGCTCGCCCACGCGATGAAGCGCTGGCGCGCCACCGAGGCCGGCGCGGGGTGGCCGGAACCGCCCCCCGTCTCGCGGCTCCGCCCGCCGCCCCCCGCGCCTGACGACGAACCCGACGACAACGAGCGGGTCCTCCGCTACCTCGCGAAGCACACCGCGGAGCCGGCCCGCGTGCACGGGATCGAGCACGAGGTGGGCTCCCTCGCCCCCGGCCACCTCGCCGACGTGGTCCTCTGGCGCCCGACCCACTTCGGGGTCCGGCCGGAGCTCGTGCTCAAGGGCGGCCACCCGGCGTGGGGGGCGCTGGGCGAGGGGAACGCGAGCGTCGAGTGGTCGGAACCGCGCCGGTACGGCCCGCACTGGGGCGCGCTGGGGGAGGCGCCGCCCCGGCTCTCGCTCACGTTCGTCTCGCGCGCCGCGCTCGAGGCGGGGATCGTGGCCCGCCTGGGGAGCCGCCGCCGGTTCGTGGCGGTCCGGGACACCCGGGACGTCACCCGGCCCCGGCTCGTGGCGAACCGGGCCGTGCCCGGGGTCGAGGTCGACCCGGCGGACGGGACCGTCAGGCTCGACGGCCGCGTGCTCGCCTCCGAGCCGGTCGACGAGGTGCCGCTCGGCCGCCGCTACGCGCTGGGGTAGGTGCCCGCGGGCCGTACGCGGCCGCCCCGCGGCGGCTGACCACGCCGTCCGCCACGTCGCGTGCCAGGGCCCCGGGGTCCCGCTCCTCGGGCCGTCCCCAGCCCCCGCCGCCCGCGGTCTCGACGAGGACCTCCGCGCCCGCGCGGACGAGGAGCGTGGTCTTCGTCGGCAGCCGCCGGGTCCTGCGGTCCTCGCGCAGACGGATCGCCGCGGGCCGCCCGGGCAGCCCGCCGAGCAGGCCGTGGGGGGCGAAGGCGGGATCCCCCTCCGGCTCGTCGGGGGGCTCGCCGTGCGGGTCCTCTGCCCGGACTTCCCGCCCCGGGTGCGGGACCGGCAGGACCTCGACCTGGGCTCCGTCTCCAGGACCCGGGCCGCGCTCGCCGCGTTCCTCGTGGCCCGGGGCTACGAGCCGGACCGGCGGTTCAACGCGCTCTACGGGCACAAGCAGCTCTTCTTCTCCTCCCCGAGCGGCCGCGCCGTCGACGTCCTGATCGACCGGGTGGACATGTGCCACGTGCTCGAGTTCCGGGACCGGGTCGAGCGGATGCCGCTCACGCTCGACGTCGCGGACCTGCTCCTCTCCAAGCTGCAGATCGTGGAGCTCAACGAGAAGGACGCGCAGGACGTGCTCTACCTGCTCGCGGCCTACCCGGTGGCGGAGGGCGACGAACCCGGCACGGTCGGCCTCGACCGGATCCGCGGGATCGTGGCCGACGACTGGGGGTGGTGGCGCACGCTCACGCTGAACGTGGAGCGGATCCTGTCCCTGGCCGCGGAACGGCCGGACCTGATCCCGCCTGGCGCGCGGGAGGACCCCCGCCGCGGGCTCGAGGCGATCGCGGAGGCGGCCGGGGCGGTCCCCAAGACGCTCCGCTGGAAGCTCCGGGCGAGGGTCGGCGAGCGCAAGCGCTGGTACCGCCTCCCGGAGGAGATCGAGCACGACTGACGCCGAGCCGCGGGGGCCGACCTAGCGGCGGGCCGGCTCCGAGGCGGCCGCCAGCGGGCCGTAGAGCTCCGGGCGCCGGTGGGCGAGGTAGCGGAGGTTCGGGTCGGCCGGCGGGACCGAGGCCGGGTCGATCTCGGCGACGAGGAGCTCCTCCCCCGACCCCGCCCGCGCGAGCACGTTCCCGTCGGGGTCGACGACCGCGCTCTCGCCGAAGTAGCGGTAGACCTCGTCCCGGCCCACCTGGTTCGCGCACGCGAGGTAGACGCCGTTCTCCATGGCCCGGGCCCGCAGGTAGACGTCCTGGTACGGCGCGTAGGGGTCCATGTTCGCCGTGGGGACCAGGATCGCCTGGGCCCCGTCGAGCGCGAGGAGCCGGGCGGTCTCCGGGAACTCGAGGTCGTAGCAGATCATCACCCCCACCCGCCCGAGCGCGGTGTCGAAGGCCCGGACCTCCTCGCCGGGGGAGAACGCCTCCGGCTCGGCCGCGAACAGGTGGACCTTGCGGTGGGCGCCGAGGACGGTCCCGTCGGCGTCGATCACACAGGCGCTGTTGAACGGGCGCGCCCGCCCCGCGCCCTCCGGGAACCCGCAGACGATCGCCGTCCCATGGGCCCGCGCCAGCTCGGCCAGGGCCCGGACCGAGGGGCCGTCGAGCGGCTCCGCCAGCTCGCCCACCCGGTCCCAGACCATGTAGCCGGTGAGGAACATCTCCGGGAACAGCACGAGCCGCGCGCCCCGGGCCGCGGCCTCCTCCACCGCCCGCCGGGCCCGCGCGAGGTTCGCCGCCTTGTCGAACCGGACCGGCTCGGCCTGCACCAGCGCGATCTTCATCGGTCTCCCTCCTCCAGCTCCTCCAGGATCTCCTCGGTGTGCTCGCCCAGGAGCGGCGGGGGCCTCCGCACGGGGAGGCGCTCCCCGTCGAGCGCGATGGGGTTCGCCACGAGGCGGAGCTCGCCGCGGGCCGGGTCCCTGACGACCTGGACCATCGCCCGGCCCTCGGGCGAGTCGAACACCTCGTCGATCCGGCGGATCGGCGCCGCGGGCACCGCCCGGGCGGCCAGGGCCCCGAGCCAGTGGGCCGCCGGGCGGGCCCGGAAGGCGTCGGCGAGGATCGGCACCAGGACCTCGCGGTTGCGGACCCGGGCCTCGTTGGTCGCGAACCGGGGGTCCCGGGCCAGCTCCGGGCGGCCGATCGCCTCGCAGGTCCGCTCGAACAGCCGGTCGTTGCCCGCGGCGAGGATGAACGGGCGGTCGGCGGCCTCGAAGGCCTGGTAGGGGACGATGTTGGGGTGCTCGGTCCCCATCGGGCCGGGCACCAGGCCCCCGAGGAGCACGTTGGCCGCCTGGTTCACGAGGGCCGCGACGCTCGCGTCGAAGAGGGACACCGTGACCCGCCGGCCCCGGCCGGTCCGCTCCCGCTCCCGCAGGGCCGCCAGGATCCCCACCGCCGCGTAGAGCCCGGCGATCACGTCGAGGAGGGCGACGCCGACCTTCACCGGCCGCCCGCCGCGCTCCCCGGTGACGCTCATGAGGCCGGAGAGGGCCTGCACGACGATGTCGTAGCCGGGCCTGGCCGCGAGCTCCCCCCGTTCCCCGAAGGCCGTGAGCGAGCACGAGACGAGGCCCGGGTTCTCGCGCGCGAGGGTCTCGTGGTCGAGCCCCCACCCCCGGAGGAGCCCCGGCCGGAAGTTCTCCACGAGGACGTCGGCCCCGCGGGCCAGCCGCCGGGCCGCGGCCAGGCCCTCCTCGGAGCCGAGGTCGAGGACGACCGACCGCTTGTTCCGGTTGAGGGCGAGGAAGTAGGCGGCGTCGGGGCCCACGAACGGGGGACCCCAGGAGCGGGTGTCGTCGCCCTCCCCGGGCCGCTCCACCTTCACCACGTCGGCCCCCAGGTCGCCCAGGATCATCGTGCACAGCGGCCCGGCGAGGACCCGCGAGAGGTCGAGCACGCGGGTGCCGGCGAGCGGCAGGTCGGGCCGGGGTGCGCCGGGCGCGGGGCGTCCCGTGGGTTCGCTCACGCGGGGGACGATACCGCGGCCGGGCGGAACGACGGAGCCGCCGGACCCCGAGGGGCCCAGCGGCTCCACGCCCTTTCTACACCTCCCGCCGGTCCGCGTCAAGCGGGGTCTCCGGGCGCGCGATGGAACCCGGGTGGCGGCGGTGGGCCCGAGTTGTTCAAGATATGGGCGTGAACACCGAGAGCCTGGCGCGGGCCAACGCGTTCCTGGCGGCCGTGGCCGCCCGCGTGCGCCCCGGGGAGTTCCTGCAGGAGTCCCCGGCCGACGTCGGGCGCGAGATCGGCTTCGAGCAGCCCCTGGTCGCCGCCCGGGCGGTGCGGGCGCTCCTCGCCCGCCGGCGGCTCGAGGCGGTCGACGGGCGCTACCGGCTGGTCGACCCGCGCCCCATCGAGCCCGGGGAGCGGGAGACCGTGAAGCGCCCGCCCAGGCCGCGGCGCGCGAGGGAGCGGACGGAGCCAGCGCCCGAGCCCGGGGAGGAGCGGGTGACGTACTCGGCCGTGGGCCGGGAGGTGGTGGAGCGGCTGATCGAGCTCGGGCGGGAGGTGGCGACGCTCCGGGCGAACCTCCGGGCGGCGCGCGAGGAGGCCCGGGAAGCCCGGGAGGCCCGGGACGAGGCCGAGCGCCGCGCGCGGACCCTCGCGAACCGGGTGCGGGAGCTCGAGGCCCGGGCCGACATGGCCGAGACCAACCTCCGGAACGTCCTGGCCGCGGCGCGGGGCGCGGGGCGCGACGTGGTCGGCGATTCCGAGATGGAGGCGATCCTCGGCGTGCTCAAGGGCGAGTCCACCCCGCCGAGGGAGCCCACCTAGCGCCGGACCCGGGCTCAGGCCGTCGACCGGGCCCGGCTCGCGGCGAGGTGGCAGGCGGCGAGGTGCCCCCCGCGGAGCTCGACGAGCCCGAGGTCCTGGCCCCGGCAGGCGGCCTCCACCCCCGCCGCCGTGGCGGCGCCCGAGGCGACCTCCGGGCACCGGGGGTGGAACCGGCAGCCCGGCGGGATCCTGGTGGGGTCGGGCGGCTCGCCCTGGAGGATCGGGCGGTCGATGCCCCCGGCCTCGGGGACGACGTCGAGGAGGGCCCGGGTGTAGGGGTGGAGGGGCCGGGTCAGGACGTCCTCGGCGGGGCCCATCTCCACGACCCGGCCGAGGTACATGACGGCGATGCGGTCGGCGATCGTCCAGGCCAGCCCGAGGTCGTGGGTGACGACGATCAGGCTGATCCGGAGCGTGTCGCGGAGCTCGAGGAGGAGCCGGAGGATCTCCCCCCGGACCGAGGCGTCGAGGTTGGACACCGGCTCGTCGGCCACGATCACCTGAGGCTCGAGGACCAGGGCCCCGGCGATCACGACGCGCTGCCGCTGCCCGCCCGAGAGCTCGTGGGGGTAGAGGAGGAAGAACCGCTCCGGCGGGCGGAGCCCGGCCCGCGCCAGCGCCCGGGCCACGAGCTCCTCCTCCCCCTCGCCGCCCGGCCCCCGGTGGATCCGGTGGATCCGCAGGCCCTCGGCCACGGACTCGTAGATCGTCTGGCGGGGGTTCAGCGCGCCCGCCGGGTCCTGGAACACCATCTGGACCCTGCGGCGGTAGCCGCGGAGGTCCCGCTCGATCGGGCGGCCCTCGAAGAGGATCCGTCCGCGCTCCGGGCGGACCAGGCCCATGATGGCCCGGGCGAGCGTGGTCTTCCCGCACCCCGACTCCCCCGCGATCGCGAGGACCTCGCCGCGACCCACCTCGAGCGAGACCCCGTCCACGGCCCTGGCGTCGGCCCCCTTCCGCCCGAGGAGCCCCGCCACCAGGCTCACCCGCCCCCGGAACGTGACGTGGAGGTCCTCGACCCGCAGGACCGGGTCGCCCGGGGCGGGGCCGCCGGGGCCGGGCATCACCGCTCCCCCTCCGCCGCCCCCGCGAACGCCTCCCGGACCAGCAGGCACGCGGCCCGGCGGCCGGGACCCGCCCCGAGGAGCTCCGGCTCGGTCCGCGCGCACTCCTCGAAGGCCTCCGGGCAGCGGGGGTGGAAGGGACAGCCGGGGGGGATCGCCTGGGGGTCGGGCGGGTCCCCGCCCAGGCCCGAGGGGCGACGCCGGAAGCTGGGGTCGCCGATCGCCGGGAAGGCGGCCGCCAGGGCCCGGGTGTAGGGGTGCCTCCCGTCGTGGAACACCTGGCGGGCGGGCCCCTCCTCGACCAGCTTCCCGGCGTACATCACGGCGAGCCGGTCGGACACCTCGACCAGCACCGAGAGGTCGTGGGTGATGAAGAGCATCGCGAGGCCGAGGTCCCGCTGGAGCTCCTTGAGCAGCCGGAGGACCTGGGCCTGGACCATCACGTCCAGGGCCGTGGTGGGCTCGTCGGCGATCACCAGGCTCGGGTTGCAGGCCAGGGCCATCGCGATCATCACGCGCTGGCGCTGCCCGCCCGACAGCTCGTGGGGGAAGTCGTCGATCCGGCGCGGGGGCAGCCCCACCTGCTCGAGGAGCGCCCCCACCCGGACCATCGCCTCCCGGGGCCCGGCCTGCTGGTGGGCCACGATGGCCTCCGCGATCTGGTCCCCCACCCGCCGCACCGGGTTCAGCGCGTGCATCGCGCCCTGGAACACGATCGAGGCGCCGGCCCAGCGCACGGCCCGCAGCCTCCCGGGGCGCATCGCGAGCACCTCCTCGCCCTCGAGCAGGACGCTCCCGGTCACCTCGGTCCCCTCGGGGAGGAGCCGGAGGATCGCCGCGGCGATCGTCGACTTCCCGCACCCGGACTCGCCGGCCAGCCCCAGGACCTCGCCGCGGTCGATGTCGAAGGACACGCCGCGGACGGCCGGGACGCCCCCGCCCCGGGTCCGGTACGTGACGCGGAGGTCGCGGACCGACAGGACGCTCATCGCTGGCGGAGCCTCGGGTTGAGGATCTCGTCCAGCGCGAACCCGCACATCGTGAAGCCCAGGACGACCAGCACGATCGAGACGCCGGGGGCCAGGAGCCACCACCACGCGCCGATCGTGGCGGCCCCGGCGGCGAACGCGCTCTCGAGGATCGACCCCCAGGACACGCTGAAGGGGTCCCCCAGGCCCAGGAACGACAGGGTGGTCTCGGAGAGGATCGCGATGGCCACCACGAGGATCGTGTTGGCGAAGATCACCGGGAACACGTTGGGCAGGATGTGGCGGGTGACGAGGTGCCAGCCGCTCGCCCCGAGGGCCCGGGCCCGCTCGACGTAGGGCCGCTCCTTCACGGACAGGGTCTGGGCCCGGACCAGCCGGGCGGTCCCCGGCCACGAGGTCACCCCGATCACCAGGATGATCGTCCCGAGGGAGGGGCCGAGGATCGAGGCCAGGACGATGGCCAGGGCCAGCCACGGGATCACCAGGCCGAAGTCGGTGAACCGCATCAGGAGGACGTCCACGACGCCCCCCCGGTAGCCGGCCACGATCCCCACCACCGCGCCGATCACCATCGTGATCAGGGTCGCGGCGAGCCCCACGAGGAGCGAGATCTTCGAGCCCTGGATCGTGAGCGTGAGGACCGACCGTCCGAGGTCGTCGGTGCCGAAGGGGTAGGCGGCGCTGGGCGGCTGGAGGACGGGCTGGTCGAAGACGAGGGAGGGGTCGGTCCCGGAGGGATCGGCGAAGCTGGCGAAGATCGCGAGGCCCGAGAAGAACAGGAGGATCGCGAGCCCGGCCATCCCCATCCGGCTCCGCCGGTACGCTGCCCAGAACCGCCGGAGCGCCCGCCGCCGCCTCGCCCAGGCCACGGCCCGGGGGGACCGGGGGGCGACCGGGGGCGGGGCCGGCGCCTCGGGCGGCGCGGCGGGCTCGGCGCCCACGTGGATCCCCGGGGTCTGCATCAGGCCTCCCGGACCCTGGGGTCGAGGTACGCGTACAGGAGGTCGGCCACGAGGTTCGCGAGGATCACCGCGGCCGAGAGGAACAGGAACGTGCCCTGGAGCAGCGGGTAGTCCTTGGCCTGGAGCGCCTCGTACGTGAGCAGGCCCAGGCCCTGGTAGCTGAAGACCACCTCCACGGTGATGGCCCCGCCCAGCACGAACCCGAAGTTCAGCGCGATCAGGGTGACCGTCGGGAGGAGCGCGTTGCGGACCGCGTGGCGGCGCAGGACGAGCTTCTCCCGGAGCCCCTTGGCGCGGGCGGTCGTGATGTAGTCCTCCCCGAGCACGTCGAGGAGCGAGGAGCGCATCACGAGGTAGTACTCGCCGAGGTAGGCGAGGGTGAGGGTGAGCACCGGCAGGACGAGGTGGTTCGCCACGTCTACGAGGTGCTCGAGCCCCGAGAGCCCCGAGGCCGTGGAGATCCGCCCCCCGGTGGGGAACCAGCCGAGGCTCGTGGCGAACAGGATCAGGAGCATCATCCCGAGCCAGAACTCCGGCATCGAGTACAGGACCAGCGAGACCCCCATCGAGCCGAGGTCGAAGGCGCTCCCGCGCCGCCACCCGGAGCGGATCCCCATGAGCACGCCGATCACGGTGGAGAGGACCGTCGAGATCCCCACGAGCAGGACCGTCGGCCACAGGTTCCGGAGGAAGACGTCCATCACGGGCTCCCCCGGGAAGACGAACGAGACCCCGAGGTCGCCGCGGAGCACGTCCCCCGCGTAGTCGAGGAACTGCCCCGGGAACAGGGGCTTGTCCAGGCCGTAGTCGCGGAGCAGCTCGCGCTGCTGCTCGGCGGTGAGCTCGAGCCCGGAGGTCCGGGCGAGGATCTTCACCGGGTCGGAGGGCATGACCCGGAACAGGATGAAGTTGAAGACCAGCACGAAGGCCAGGGTGAGGGCGGCGTGGACGACCTTCTTGAGGACGTAGACGCGCGTCCCCACCCGGCCCCCCGATCCCCACCGGGCTAGGCCCGGTCCTCCTCGCCCGCCCGCCGCCGCGCGAGCACCACGGCGCCGATCACGACCACGAGGCCGACCGCGACCCCGACCCAGACCGAGGCCGGGATGCCGCCCTCGCCGGCCGGAGCCCCGCCCCCGGCGGAGACCGGACGGACGTTCCGGTACGTGTAGGTCCCGTACTGGTACACGAGGTTCCCCTGCCCCGCGGGCTGCTCCACGAGCCCGGTCCAGCGGTCGCTGCGGTAGGCCATGAGGTCGTTGTCGTAGTACAGCACGATCTCGGGGATGTCCTGGTAGATGATCCGCTGCATCTCGTCGACGATCTGCTTCCGCTCCTCCCGCGAGGCGGTGGTCTTCTGGCGGATGTACAGCTCGTCGTACTCGGGGTTCGAGTAGCAGGTGTCGGACCAGACCAGGCACTGGTCGGTCGTGTAGGTGGAGAGCTGGAAGTCGGGGTCGGGCTCGACGCCCCAGCCCCAGATGTACAGGTCGTAGTCGTTCGCGAGCCACAGGTCGATCAGCTTCCCGTCGGTCACCGCCTCGGGGTTGGTGGCGATCCCGATCTGCTTGAGCCACCCGCTGATCAGCTGGCCGGCCTTCACGCTGTCGGGGTCCTCGGTCCGGACGATGAACCGGAACTCGAGGGGCCTGCCGCCGCCCGGCATCTCCCGGACCCCGTCGCCGTCGGTGTCGAGGTAGCCGGCCTCGTCGAGCAGCGCGTTGGCCCCCGCGATGTCGAAGGGGATCAGCTCGTCGGGGCTCGGGTCGTAGTGCCAGGGGTAGGCCGGCGGGATCACCGTCGTCCCGGGGGTGCCGAAGCCGCCCAGGACCCGGTCGACGAGGGCCTGCTTGTCGATGGCCATCGCCACCGCCCGCCGCACGTCGGGGTCGGCGAGGGCCGGGTGGTGCGAGGCGCCCTGGCACGGCTTCCCCTCCCAGAAGCACTGCCCGAAGCTCATCTGGGTGAACCCGAGGGCGGCGCCCACGTGGGTCGTGATGCCGGGCGCCCCCTGGAGCGAGGCGAACAGCGTGGGCGGGATCCCGTAGGCGACGTCGATCTCGCCCGCCCGGAGGGCCTGCACCATCGCCTCGTCGTTCTTGAACACCCGGAACACGAGCTCGTCGATCACCGGGGCCCCGCCCCAGTAGTCCTCGTTCGCCTCGAGGCGCCAGAAGTCGCCCTTCTGCCACTCGACCAGGTAGAAGGGCCCCGAGCCCACCGTGTCGGGGAAGTTCGGGAACTGCTTGGCCTCCTCCTTGCTCATCCCGCCCCAGACGTGCTCGGGCATGATGAAGATGAAGGGCGGCGCGATCGGGGCGGTCGTGGGCTTCGTCGTCTTCCACACGAGGGTCGTGTCGTCCGGGGCCGTGATCTCGTCGGTGAAGGTCAGGTAGCTCGTGAGCGCGGCGAAGTTGTTCTCCAGGATGAAGTTGAACGTGAACGCGATGTCCCTGGCCGTGAGCGGCCGGCCGTCGCTCCACGTGGCGTCGTCGCGGATCTGGAAGGTCCACGTGAGGCCGTCCTCGCTCACGGACCAGTCCGTGGCGAGGGCCGGCACGGGCTCCATCGTGTCCTCGTCCCAGCCCAGGAGGGTGTCGTAGATCACCCCCATCGTCTCGTACTCGGGGGACTCGATCGCCTTCAGCGGGTTGAAGGTCCGGACGTCGTTGGTCTGTCCCACGATGAACGTGAGCTTCTCCGGCGAGGGCGACGGGCTCTGCGCCGCCGCCACCCCGACCAGCGTGAGGGCCACGAGCGCTCCCAGGACCGCCGCCCCCGCGGCCCGCGCCGTCCTCGTCATCGCCATCGCTGCCTCCTCCCCGGCACCCTGCGCCCTGCGTCCTCCCATGGTCTACGGCTCCGGCCGGACGGCCGGTTCGTCGATCGTGAGCGTCCCCGCGTCGGCGTCGAGCGTCGCGGTCACGCCGAGCGGGATCGTCGCGAGGTGCTTCCCGTGCCCGAGCGGCAGCCTGTACAGCACCGGGACCCCGAGCGGCTCGAGCTGCTGCTCGAGCACGTCCTCGAGGGACGGCACCCGGGCCCACTCGGGCCGGTCCTCGCGCCAGTCGCACTTCTCCATGTGCCCCACCACCACCCCGGCCACCGCGTCCAGCACCCCCGCCTGCCGCAGCTGGACCAGGTGGGCCTCGAGGTGCGTCGTGGGCGTGTCCACGTCCTCGAAGAACAGGATGCACCCCTCGAGGTCCGGCTGCCAGGGAGTCGCCAGCGCGTGCTGGAGGAGCCACAGGCAGCCGCCGACCAGGGGCGCCGTGACCCGCCCGCCCCGGATGGCCCGGACGTAGGGGTCGTCCGGGTCGCGGGGGACCTCCCCCGTGGCCTCCCCGCGGAGCACGCGGAGCAGCCGGTCCTTGGTCCAGTCGCCCCGCTGGGGGTCGCCCATCCCCAGGAACCCCGGCCCGTAGAACGTGGCGAGCCCCGCCTCCTTGAGGATCGCGACGTGGAGGGCGGTGATGTCCGAGTAGCCGACGAACGGCTTGGGGTTCGCGGCGATGGCCTCGAAGTCCAGGGACGGCAGGAGCTGGGCCGCGCCGTAGCCGCCCTGGAGGCACTGGACCACGTCGACCTCCGGGTCCTCGAACATCGCGACCAGGTCGCGGGCCCGGGCCTTCGGGTCCCCGGCGACGTGGTCGGTGCGCTGCCAGACGCTCTCGCCGAGCTTCACCCGGTAGCCGCGCGCCTCCCACCAGGCAACGCTGCGGAGGACCTCGGAGCGGTTGTACCAGGGGGTCGAGGTCGCCACGACCCCCACGCACCCGCCCTCCGGGAGGGGCCGCCCGTACCTCGACGCCCTCACGCGCCGCCCCCCGGCCGTTCCCGCGGCCCCCGGCGGGCCGGGAGCGGCTTGGCTCGCAGCTCGCGCACGTAGGAGACGCACTCCTCCACCGCGGCCTCGAGGAGCGCCCGGCCCTTCTCCGCCGTGGCGAGGGTGGGGGCCCCGTGGACCCCGGTCTCGCTGATCGCGCTCCAGTAGGGCATCAGCCGGAGCGGCCCGTCGGTCCAGTCCATCCAGCAGTTCGGCCCGGCGGGGAACGACGACTCGTCCACGGCCCGCGCCATGTCCACCGCGCCCGGGTCGATCGCGAGGTAGATCGAGGTCTCGAGCTCGCAGGCGTGTCCCATGCCGCCCCGGGGGGACTCCCGCACCTGCTCGACGACCTTCATCCCCGCCTCGCTCTGGAGGTAGAAGGCGGAGGCCGCGAGGACGTCGGGGTGCTCCAGGGCGATCAGGCGGCACGCCACGTCGAGCAGGGGGACGTTCGAGCCGTGCCCGTTCAGGAACAGGATCCGCTTGAAGCCGTGGCGGGCGAGGGAGGTGCCGACGTCGGTGCAGTAGCGCACGAACGTGTCCCACCCGATCGTGATGGGCCCGGGGAAGTCCATGTGGTGCGGCGTGTAGCCGTGGATCACCGGGGGGAGCAGCACGACCTCGTCGGGGATCCGCTCCGCGGCCCGCCGGCAGACCTCGGAGGCGATCCGGACGTCGGTGTCGAGGGGGAGGTGCGGTCCGTGGTCCTCCAGGGTCCCGGCCGGGATCAGGCAGACCCGGTCCTCGCCGGCCGCCTCCCGGACCTCGGGCCACGACAGGCGCTCGTACGAGAGCGGCGTGGTACGGGCCATGTCTCCTCGGTCTCCCCCTCGCGCCGGGCTACCGGCCGCCCCGTTGGCTTGATCGATTATTCAATACGGCGGCCGGCCGGGCCAGGGCGGCCGGGAGATGACCCGCGGTCATCTCATCGGGCCGCCGGGGCTCCCGTCCGGGCGCGTTCCGCGAGCGCGTCGAAGAGCGCCTGCTGGGCGGGGTCGCGGTCGGCCGTCTCCTCGGGGTGCCACTGGACGCCCACGATCCATCCCCGCTCGCGCTCCACGGCCTCCGCCAACCCGTCCTCGGACCACGCCACCGGGACCAGGCCGTCCCCGAGCCGGGCAAGGCCCTGGTGGTGGTGGGAGGAGCAGGAGAGGACCTCCCGGCCGGTGGCCCGGGCCAGTCGGCTCCCTGGCTGCACCTTCACCGCGTGGGTCACGGCCTGGCCGTAGGAGGTCCCCCGGTGCTCGCCGAGGCCGGGGACGTCGGGGAGGTGGACCAGGAGCGTCCCCCCGAACGCGACGTTCAGCACCTGGATCCCCCGGCAGATGCAGAGGGCCGGCATCCCGGCCCGGTCCGCCTCGCGGAGCAGGCGGATCTCGAGGTCGTCGCGCTCCGGCTCGACCCCGTAGACCTCGGCGTGCGACGGCCCGCCGTACCGGGCGGGCTCGACGTCGCCGCCGCCGAGGAGGAGGAGCCCGTCGAACGGGGCCAGGATCTCGGAGGCCTCGGCCTCGTCGGGCGCCGTGAGGATCGCGGGGCGGGCGCCGGCCCGCCGGAGGGCCGCCACGTAGGGCTCGGGGACGGCGAAGGCGGCGGTCTCCCAGTGCTGCACGCGCCCGGCCGCGAGGCGCTGCGCGGGGATCGCGATCAGGGGGGCGCCCACGGCCCGAGTCTAGCGGGCGGCGGGGCCCGTCCGACGAGCACGCGGATGCCGGCCGCGAGGTCCCCCTGTCGCGTCGAGGCGGCCCGGGCTAGGCTTTCGCCGTGACGGATCTCGGCAGGAGGTGACGGATGGAGGCGGGTCGCGAGGTCCAGGTCTCCGAGGCGCAGATCGCCGTCCACTGGCGGGAGGAGGAGTACTACCAGCCCCCGGCGGCCTTCATCGGGCAGGCCAACGCGGCCGACCCGGCGATCCTCGAGCGGTTCCGCGAGGAGCGGTTCCCCGAGTGCTTCAAGGAGTACGCGGAGCTCCTGACCTGGGACCGCTACTGGCACACCACCCTCGACACGAGCGAGCCGCCGTTCTGGAAGTGGTTCGTGGGCGGACGCCTGAACGCCTCGTACAACTGCGTGGACCGCCACCTCTCGACCGACCGGAACAAGGCGGCGTTCATCTGGGTGCCGGAGCCCGAGGACGAGCCCACCGTGGTCCTCACCTACCAGGAGCTCTACCGGCGCGTGAACGAGTTCGCCGCGCTGCTCCGGGACTGGGCCGGCCTCCAGGCCGGGGACCGGGTGACGTTCCATCTCCCGATGGTGCCCGAGCTGCCGGTGGCGATGCTCGCCGCGGCCCGGCTCGGGGTGATCCACTCCGAGGTCTTCGGCGGGTTCAGCGGGGCGGCCTGCGGCGACCGGATCGCGGACTCCGGGAGCCGGGTGCTGGTCACGATCGACGCCTACCACCGCAACGGCGAGCTCATCGACCACAAGGCCAAGGCCGACGAGGCCGTGGCGCGGGCCGCGGAGCTCGGCCAGCGGGTCGAGAAGGTCCTGGTCTTCCGCCGGTACCCGGGGCGGTACTCCTCGTCGACCCCGATGGTCGAGGGGCGGGACTTCTTCGTGGACGAGGTGATTGCGGAGCACCGGGACCGGATCGTCGAGCCGGTCTCGATGCCGGCCGAGGCGCCCCTGTTCCTCATGTACACGAGCGGCACGACGGGGCGGCCGAAGGGGGCCCAGCACAGCACGGGCGGGTACCTCTCGTACGTGGCCGGGACGTCCAGGTACTACCTGGACATCCACCCCGAGGACACGTACTGGTGCCTGGCCGACATCGGCTGGATCACGGGCCACTCCTACATCGTCTACGGGCCCCTCGCGCTCGGGACCACGAGCGTGCTGTACGAGGGAGTCCCGACCTACCCCGACGCCGGCCGCCCCTGGCGGATCGCGGAGCGGCTCGGGGTGAACATCTTCCACACCGCGCCCACGACGATCCGGATGCTGCGGAAGGTCGGGCCCGAGGAGCCGAGCAAGTACGACTACCGGTTCAAGCTGATGGTGACGGTGGGGGAGCCGATCGAGCCCGACGTCTGGCGCTGGTACTACCACGTGGTCGGCAAGGAGCAGGCGGTCATCGTCGACACCTGGTGGCAGACCGAGACCGGCGGGTTCCTCGGCTGCACGCTGCCCGCGCTCCAGCCGATGAAGCCGGGGAGCTGCGGGCCGGGGGTCCTCGGCCTCTACCCCGTGATCTACGACGAGAACGGCGAGGTCGTGGAGGCCGGGAGCGGCCGTGCCGGGAACATCTGCATCCGCAACCCCTGGCCGGGGATCATGCAGACGATCTGGGGCCAGCCGGAGCGGTTCGTGGACATCTACTACCGGAAGTACTGCCGGGACCCGAACAGCACGGACTGGCGGGACTGGCCGTACTTCGCGGGCGACGGGGCGGTCCAGGCCGCCGACGGCTACTTCCGGATCCTGGGCCGGGTGGACGACGTGATCAACGTCGCCGGCCACCGGCTGGGGACGAAGGAGCTCGAGTCGGCCGCGCTCACGGTTCCGGAGGTCGCGGAGGCGGCGGCCGTGCCGGTGGTGGACGAGCTCCGCGGGCGGGCGGTCGAGATGTACGTGTCGCTCAAGCCCGGCTACAGCCCGAGCCGGGAGATCGCGGACGCCGTGCGGGCGGCGATCGAGACCCAGATCGGGAAGATCGCGCGGCCCAAGAACGTGTGGATCGTTCCGGACATGCCGAAGACCCGCTCGGGCAAGATCATGCGCCGGGTGATCGCCGCGATCTCCAACTTCTCCGACGTGGGCGACACGACGACCCTCGCGAACCCCGAGGTCGTGGAGGACATCCGGGTGCACGTCCAACGGGAGAAGGTGGGGCGCGGCGAGGTGCCCCGGGAGCTCACGCCCGAGGAGATCGAGGAGCTCAAGGCCTTCGGGCGGGCGGAGTAGGCGCGGGAGGCCGGCGTGACCCGGCAGTACGTCGCGGGCGAGCTCTCGGTCCTCCTGGGCAGGCTCGAGCGGACGGCCGGGGACCCCGCCTGCGCCCTCGCGGTCCACCGGCTGCGGCGCGAGGCGGAGACCCTGCCGCCCACGGCCCTGGGCCCGGTGGCCGCGCGGGCGCTCTCGGTGGCCGACCAGGCGTGCTGGCGCGCCCTCGAGCGGGGCGACGCCGGGGCCTTCGCCCGGCAGGCCGAGGCCTCCCGCGAGCTGTGGCGCTTCGGCGTGTGCGCCGACCTCCTGGAGGAGGGCCCCGCGGCCGCGTAGCCGGCCCACCGCCGCGGCAGGCCCCGGCGGGCGGGCGAGGGCGGCCAGGGGGGCCTATCCTCGCTCCGTGGAGGAGCGCGCCTTCGTCGACCGCATCGGTGCCCTCCGCCCCCTGCGGATCCGGGACTTCCGGCTGCTCTGGGCGGGGCTCACCGTGTCCATGGTCGGGGACGGCATCTACGTCGTGGCCATGGCCCTGCAGGTCCTCGAGCTCTCGAACCGGGCCTCGTCGTTGGCCGCGGTGGGGATCGCCTGGGCCACGCCGCAGGTCCTCCTCATGCTCGGGAGCGGCGCGCTGGCCGACCGGCTCGACCGCCGCCACCTCATGATCGCCGGGGACCTCGTCCGGCTGGGGGCGATCGGCGCCGTCGGGCTGCTCTCGATCGGCGACCGGCTCACCCTTCCCCTGCTGCTCGGGCTGGTGGTCGTGTACGGGGCCGGGCAGGCGGTGTTCTCCCCCGCCTACTCCTCGATCATCCCGACGATCGTCCCCGACGACCTCCTGGTCGCCGCCAACTCCCTCGGGCAGGTCGTACGGCCGGCGGCCTGGATGCTCGTCGGGCCGCTCGTGGGCGGCCTCCTCGTGGGCGCCTTCGGGCCGGGCTGGGCCTTCCTCGCCGACGCCGCCACGTTCGGCTGGTCGGCGCTGATGATCCTCTCGATGCGGGCCCGCTCGGCGCCGCGGGAGGAGGTCCGCGGGCGTCTGTGGGAGGACGTGCGGGAGGGGCTCCGCTACGTGCGGAGCGAGACCTGGATCTGGGCGGCGCTCGTGGCCGGCACCGTGAGCCTCCTCTGCACCTGGGGCCCCTGGGAGGTGCTGGTCCCCTACGTGGTGAAGAACGACCTGGTGGGGGACCCGGGCCGGGAAGGGGTCGCGCTCGGGCTCGTGTACGGGGCGGGAGGGTTCGGCGCGGTCCTCGCGGGGATCGTCCTCGGCCAGCGGGGCGGCCTCCCGCGCCGCCCGGTCACGGTGCTGTACCTCGCCTGGGCGCTCGGGATGTTCATGCTCGCGGGGTTCGGCGTCGTGACGGCGGTCTGGCAGGCCATGGCCGTCGCGTTCGTCGCCGAGACCTCGATCGCGGTCCTCGTGGTGATTTGGTACACGCTCCTCCAGCGCCTGGTCCCCCGCGAGCTGCTCGGCCGGGTCTCGAGCCTGGACTGGATGATCTCGATCGCCGGGGTCCCCCTCTCGTTCGCCATCGTCGGCCCGACGGCGGCCTGGATCGGCGCGGACGCCACGCTCGTCGCCGCTGGCCTCCTCGGGGGGCTGGTCACGCTGGCGTTCATGCTGATCCCCGGGGCCCTGGCCCCCGAGCGGGACGGGCGGCTCGGCCCGGTGGCGACGGTCGGTCTCCCCCGGGATGGCTCCCGCCGGATGCGGCCATGACGCGGATCCCGGCAAGGAAGTCCGGGGCCCGGATCCGCCCGTGTCCCGGCGCGCGTCCCCTACGGCGAAGGACGGAGGACCCGGAGGGAGGCCGCGACCGCCTCGTCGAACACCCTCCAGAACCCAGGCCCGCGGGCACCTCGATCCTCCGGCAGCGACACGCCCGCGAGCGCGAGATCGGGACGCAGCGCGTCGAGCAGCCGCCGGGCGGCGCTCTCTCGCAGGTACGCCGTGCGTTCGAGGCTCGCGTCCTCGTCGAGCCACCGGAGGATCGCGAGGAGGGCAGGGAGGAGCCTGACCCAGTCGACGAACCTGGGGAGCTCTTCCACGCCGAGCCCGAGGAACGTAGCCCACCGCTGGCGGTCGATGCGGACGGAGCGCTCCCTCCCACGCCAGGAGGCCGCGAGGAGACCCGCGTCGGCCAGGTCGTTCAGCCCCTCGTTCACGTTCCTCTTGGAGAAGGCCACCCAGTCGGCGATCTCGCGAGCGGTGAGCTCGGGGTATCCGCTCGTGAGGAGGACGCGGACGATCTCAGCCCGGACGCCGAGCCCGAGCGCCAGCCGTAGCCGGAAGGCGAAGCTGATCGGAGCGGAGAGGTCTGGGGGCTGCGACTTGCCGCTCGGCTCAGCTCGGGGCCTCCTCCATCCGAACCGGAGGAAGGTGGGGTCGGGCTCACCGATGAAGGCCCCCTCCTGCTCGATCCGGAACAGGACCTCCGGCGCGGCAGGCGACACCGCATCCGTCCTTCGGGCCCACGACCGGAGCGCTGGGTTGTACGTCGCCGCCCAGGCGACAGCTGCGCGCGCCAGCGACCTTGCCTCGGGGTCGTGGGCGATCGCCCTGAGACGCTGGAGGGAGAGGAACCTCCCGTTCGCCCGGAGCCAGTCGAGGACCTCGTCGAACAAGCGCGGGTCGCGGCGGGCGATGGGAAGCGTGAACGCGAGCAGCGCCTCCGGGTCGGCCGCCCATCGGTCGCGATGGCTGAACTCGGCCAGGACGCCGAGCTGCGCCCACTGGCTCCACGCGAAGCCGAGGAGCTCATCGTGGACCCGCTGCCTAAGCATCGAGCTCGGCATCCTGGATCCCGAGATGGCGCAGGGCAGCCCCGAGTTGGGATGATGAACATCTCGGTTCGAGATGTTCAACATCTCGGCTGCTCCGGGTTCGCGCGGTCAGCCTGAGATCACCAGGACCACGACCCGGAGCGGGCCGTGGACGCCCCGGACCAGCGTCCGCTCGATGTCCGTGGTCCTGGAGGGACCCGTGACGAGCACCGCCTGGGAGGCGTCGCGGACGAGGTCGGGCAGGGCCGCGCACAGCTCCTCGAAGCCCGGCAGGAGCCTCCCCTCGGGGAGGACCGCGAGGTGCACCGGGGGGAGCAGGCTGGCCGTCCGCGGGGCGTCGGGCCCCGCCCGGAGGAGCACGGACCCGGTCGAGGCCACCCCGAGCACGGCCCCGGTGATCCCGAGGTCCGCCCGGGCGGCCGCGGCCCGCGTGGGCTCGAGGACCTCGCAGCCGGCGCGGCGGAGCCCCTCCTCCACCCGCCCGAGGAACGGTCCGAGGTCCGGGGTCACCACCGCCGCCCGGGCCTCGGCCGCGAGCTCCGCGACGGCGTCGGCCAGGGCGTAGCTCGGGATCCGCCGCGCCTCCCCGCCGGCGGCCGCGAGCTCCTCGGCGAACCGCTCGAACAGGCGGCCGTCGCCCGAGGCGAAGGTCCGGGGGAACGACGCCGGGAGCGGCGGGACGGCCGCGTCGGCGAGCGCGGCGCGGACCCTGGCGAGGAACGCCTCACGCTCCACCGCTCACCCCTCCCGCCGCCGCCACCGTTCCCGGAACGTCCGCCGCGCGACGGGGGGGAGGTCCCGCCCGCGGGTCCAGCGCGAGAGCGGGAACGGCGCCCGCGGGATCCGGCCCGCCCGCACGAACGGTCGCTGCGCCAGGCGGGCGAGCCGGGCGAGCAGCCCGTAGGGGCCCGGGCGCGCCCAGGCCCGGGCCCACCAGCGGAACGTCCCTCGCTCGAGCCCGCCCGCCCGCGCGCGGGCCACGTCGGCCCGGAGCGCGACGAGGTGCTCGTGGAGGGGGATCCCCACGGGGCAGACCTCGGTGCAGGCGCCGCAGAGCGAGGAGGCCCAGGGCAGGTCCCCCCGGGCGTCGAACCCCTCGAGGAGCGGTGCGAGCACCGCGCCGATCGGCCCGCCGTAGGCGGACCCGTAGGCCAGGCCCCCGACCTGCCGGAACACCGGGCAGACGTTGAGGCAGGCCCCGCAGCGGATGCAGTGGAGCACCGACCGGTACCTGCTGCCGAGGATCCGGGAGCGACCGCCGTCCAGGACCACCACGTGGAGCTCCTCCGGCCCGTCGGGCTCCTCGGGCCCCCGGGGGCCGGTGAGGACGTTCACGTAGGTCGTGACCCGCTGGCCGGTGGCGCTCCCGGTGAGGAGGGGCAGCAGCACCGCGAGCTCGCGGAACGAGGGCACGACCCGCTCCATCCCCATGAGCGCCACGTGGACCGGCGGCAGCGAGGAGCACATCCGGCCGTTCCCCTCGTTGGTCACGACCACGATCGACCCGGTCTCCGCGACGGCGAAGTTCACGCCGGTGATCCCGAGGTCGGCCGCGAGGAACCGCTCCCGGAGCACCTCCCGGGCGAAGCGCGTGAGGCGGGCCGGGTCGTCGTCCCCGAGCTCGGCCCGGTACGCCCCGGCGAACAGGTCGCGGACCTCGGCCCGGGAGCGGTGGACCGCGGGGACCGTGATGTGGGCCGGGGGCTCCCCGGCCAGCTGCTGGATGTGCTCCCCGAGGTCGGTCTCGACGACCTCCACCCCCGCCGCCTCGAGCGCGCGGTTCAGCCCCACCTCTTCCGAGACCATCGACTTCCCCTTCACCGCGAGGCGGGCGCCGCGGCGCGCCGCGACCCCCAGGACGTACGCCACGGCCTCCCCGGCGTCGGCCGCGAAGAACACCCGGGTCCCCCGGGCCTCGGCCCGCTCGGCGAAGCGCTCCAGGTACCGGTCGAGCCGGGCGACCGTGTGGGCACGGATCGCCTCGCCGGCCGCCCGGAGCGCCCCGACGTCCACGCCCTCGAAGGCCCGGAGGCGGAGGACGGCGCTCCGGTCCATCGCGGCGGCCAGGTTCCGTCGGACCTCGGGCCGGGCCAGGAGGGCCGCGGCGCGCTCCCGGAACGCGCCGCCGGCC